>Ga0310696_10003914_pt1 | contig 18408 bp, 18 predicted proteins | sample AusTroGonzalo_MG_4_FD_203885 | JGI IMG/M metagenome (GOLD analysis project Ga0310696, IMG submission 203885) | Bovine rumen microbial communities from tropical cattle in Woodstock, Queensland, Australia - Gonzalo_02 (v2) (version 2) | ecosystem: Host-associated > Mammals > Digestive system >...
GGTTCAGCGTGACGTCCTTGCAGTTCTTCATCTCGGAGTTGGCGGTCGATCCCGCCTCGCCGTGGAAGAGCTTTGCATCAAGTCCAAGTTTGTATGCCATTTGATTTTTCTCCTTTGTGTGTAAGCTACTTGACCGCACCGCTCCACATCTTTGCGAGGCGGGGCGCGGACTCGCTGAGTGACGGCCCCATGAGGGGCCGCTTCGGATAGCGCTCCTTTCGGTACTTGCCGCCGAATTCGTGTGCGGACATCGACTCGCCGACAAAACGGAAGCCGGGTCCGACGAGTACGGACTTGCCGTCGCGCTCGACGCCGAAGAGGATGCCTCTTTTCAGGAGCCCCCGTCTCGAATGGGGCGGCTGCCCCGGCTGCGACGGCTTGGGGCTCGTCACGACCTTCCGCTGCGCGACGCGGCGCACGTATGCGCCCGCGCGCTTCAGGAACTCGCGGCTTGCCCTCGCCATCCAAGCGACAAGGCCGTCCTCGTCGAACTCGACCTCCGACTTCACCCGGCACCCTCCGCCACGCGATGTTCGTTGACCTCCTTGAAGAGGAGTTCAATTATGCCCGTGAACTGGCGGCGTTCCCTCATGTGGTCAGGGACGTACAGGGGGGCGTGGTTCGCCTCGACGCACTTGGCTCCCCGCACGGTCGTGTGCAGAAAGTCGAGCGCCAGCGTCTGCACGTAGTTGACGAGGTCGACGAGTTCGTCTTCCGTCGTCTTCCTGAGAACGCCCACCTGCACGGTGAGAAAGTCCTCGCGGAATCCACGCGCCAGCATCTTGTGCTTGATCCCCACGGGAACGACCACTATGCGCGTCCGCTCCTTCACGTCCTTGAGCGAGTATTCGGGCGCAAGCTCGACGTCCGCCTCGCCAATCCGCTCGGCGACGCCGTGCGCAAGGCTGATGATGTCCACCATGTTTCGACTCCCGTTCCGCCGCTAGTGCGACATTCCCTTGACCACCTCGAACACGAGCGTGGCGACTGCGGAAAGAAGCGAGATTATCGCCGCTCCCATCGCCGCGTGCAGGGTCTTTTGCAAGCCTGTCGCCGTCGAGCATGGAGGCGTGTGGTGTGCGCCGTCGGCAAAATGCATCTTGACCATGCCCTTGAGTTCGGCGATGTCCATCCTCGCCCGCGTCAGGCCCTCCCAGAGTTCGGGGAAGCCCGGAGGCATTTCAGCGTGCTGCTGTTCGTTTGCCGCCATAGTTTCATCCTCCCGTATGCATTGCGTGGATTCGGTAGGCCGTGTGGAACGCGTCGCTCCACCTCCACGCCGGTTCGCCGTTGGGACTCAGGACTTCGTATGTGTTTCCGAGGAACTCGATCTCGTCGCCGACCTGCGGCTCGCAACCGATCTGCCCCTTGCCGACTATGAAGTCCCTCGTCTCGATACGCGTCCAGATTCCGTCCACGTCCGTCGAGCGGAACACGCTTCGGCCGACGACCGCCTTGACGGAAAGAGCCTCGCCTCCGAGCCGCCTGTACACGACATCGGAGGCGACGTTCGCCATCTGGATCGCACGGAGAGCCTCTATCCCGCTCTTGATCATGGCTTACGAAAGTCCCTGGCAGAGCCTGACGAACACGGTCGTTTCGACGGCGCTCGTCAGGGCGACGGCGTGGCCGATCTTGACGGAGCCGGAAGCGCCCGCCGCGACCGCCTTCTTGTTGGCCGCGTCCCACGCGACCTCCGTGCCAGCCGCAAAAGCGACGCCGGAAGCCTTGGCGACTTCGTAAACGCCGGTCAATGCCAACGCGCCGAGTTCGCCCGCCTTGATGTCGAGCTTCGCGACGCCCACGAGCTTGCCGAGGACGACCATGTCGCCCGCCGCGACGTCCGCCATCGGCGTGTGGTCTATCGCGTCGCCCCTCTGAACATACCTTGCATCCATTTTCGGATTCCTTTCTCGATTGAAGTTGAAGAGGCCGCAGCGCCTCCGGCGGGGGAAGAAACAAACAAAGAACCCCGCCGAAAGTCGCTGCGGCAGAATGGTTTAGGCCGCAGCCCCGTTGGACTTGACCATGCCGCGATGGTCCTGTTCACGGATACCGACGTCAAAATAGACGCGGAACCAGATGCCGAGGACGTTGAAGTCCAGGTCGCCGCGCTCGACGGTCGGCGTGCGCTTGCCCTTGAGGTAGCCGATCTCGAAGGTGTCCACCGTTCCCGGCTTTCCGAAGAGGTACCATGCCGTCTCGCTCGCGCCGTTGTACTTCGCGTTGGAGAGGTACGGGCTGGAGACGATGGAGAGGTTTTCCTCCGCGAGGACGTTCAGCGTCGGGCGGATAGTCTGCTCCGCGCCGCCGGACATCATGAGCGCCGCGCCGCGCGTAAGCTCCACGGCCAGGAACTTGAGCGCGGTCGGGACGAGCAGGATGCTCGGCTCGACGTTGACCGGCTGGCCGTCGGAGTCCGTCTGGTTCAGGAAGAGCTGTATGGCCTTCTTGAGGGAGTCGGCGGACAAGGCGGAGTTCGCGCCCGTAAGGAGGTTACGGTGGTTCGACGCAAAGAGCGGCTTGCCGTCCGTCATCGTCGGGTTCGCCATCAGGCGCTCGAAGAAGAGCTGGTCGACGAGGCGCGCGGCGCGGTTGCCCATCGCCGTCGGCACCTTGAGGAACGCGCCGAGGTCGTCGTTGATGATCATCTTGCGCGTGAGGCAGAACTTCTTGGCGTAGGTGTCGAGCTGGTTGACGGCCTTCTCCTCGGAGACGCCGCCGTCCTTGATCTCGCCGTCCGCGCCGACGGGCTTGAGGTCGCCGATGTCGGTGAGCCTGAAGCGCTGGTTCTCCTTGAAGTCGGAGAGATCGGCCGAGGTGCAGAGCCTTGTGGCGATGATGGGCTGCGCCCTGTACGCCTGCAGGAGCTTCTTCTGCGCCACGTTGGAGAGGATTCCGGGAAGCGACACCGTGGAGAACGCCGCCTTTATCGCCGAGTTGTCGAAGGTGCGGGGAACGTTCATCCCCTCCAGCCTCATGCACTCGGCAAGAACGCCCTGCAGCGGGATGTCGGCGTCTTTCATCGCGGCCTCGACAGTCTCGTCGCCCATCGTCTTCGCCAGCTCGTCGGCCCCGATGCCCGCCCTGAGAGAAAGCGCCGCCTCAAGGGATTTCTCCGTCATGCCGGACTTCTTTACGGTCACAGTCGGAGGGGTGGTGGTGGGCTGCTTCTCGCGGTAAGCCTTGAGGACGGCCTCGTTGACGGCGTTCCTGTCCCAGCCCTCGGCGATTGCCTTCGCCTCGATGTCTGCGAACTCTCCGCCGCACACCGCCTTGATCATGGCGACGCGCTCGCGCTCCGCCTTGATCGCGTCTGCGGCTATCGCCTTGGCGTCCACCGTAGGTTCGGCGGGCTTTTCCACGGTCGCGGCAGCGGCCACGTTCTTTGGCGTCGCAGCAGGCGTCGCGACGCTCGGAGTTTCGGCGGGCGTTGCCGCCGCCGTTGCTGTTGCGGGCGTCGCAGGGGTTGCGGGAGTCTCCGTCCCCTGTCCCCCATTGCCCGTTCCCTTGTTCTCAGGTTCCATGATGGAGTTTCCTTTCAGTTCAAGTTTTGCCGTGACCTTCATGTGTGTCGAGGCGTCCGCGCCCACGGCGACGACGGAGACCTCCCGCAAAGTAGATTTCGTGACATGGTAGAACGGGGCGTCGTGTTCGACTCCGTTCACCTTTCGCTTTCCCTGCTGGACAAGCTCGGCGGCCTCGACCTCCGCTCCGATTGAGAGCTGCCAGTCCGCGCCCGCCTTGCCCTGTGCGACGATTGCATCCGCAAGCTCTCCACCGGCGACGATTTCGCCAGACATCGCCAGATGCCCGTCCGCGATCTTCGCCCTTACAAGACCGACCCTGCCCAGCGTGTGGTTCTCGTGGTTTGCCAAGAGCGGGACGGATTCAGGGACAGTCATCCCCGACAAGTCCACGACTACGGGATGCGACCATCCGAAAAGCCGCATCTTCCCGCCTCCGTAGGCGAGACCTGCGACCGTGTGCTTGCCGCCCGCGCCCTGCGCGGCGGATATTTCGAGGTATTCACTCTTCATCTTCGTCTTTCTCCTTTTCGGAATTTTCTTCGGTTTCGGGCGTTACGATGCCCAGCTCCTTCTTGAGTGCCTGCTCCTTGGCGATCTGCCGAAGTTCGACCTCCCAATCGCGTCCCTGCTTTGCGTACTCAATCGCAAGGTTCGTCGTGCAGGATTCAAGCCGCTTCTGCTGCGCGGTCGCCTCCTTTGAGGGATCGACATGCTCCTGCCCGTCCCAGAACCACACATGGCGGCAGTCGCAAAGCTCTATGCCGCTTGCCGTGGCGAGATTCCACTCCTTGAACCAAGGCTCCAGAATCCTGTCGAGGACTTCGGTTTCCATGAACGACTGGTCGACTTTCAGCGCCTTGTAGTAGGTCTGGTGGTCGAGCCTGCCGCTCGCGTAGTTGTAGCCCGACGAGTTGCCCGCCGCGATGTTGAAAGGCATGGAAAGGCACCGTGCGATTTCGTTGAGGATTTCCCTCTTGAACTCTCCGTATGTCGTAACCGGCTGCTTCGGATCGACCTGGCTCATCTTCCAGCCGCCCGGCATCGTGAGGAGCATGTTCCTTTCGAGCTGGATCGTATCCATCGCCTCAACGGAATCGGCCTCGCCGTTAGCGGGCGCATCCGTGTAGAGAATGCCCGAGAAGTCGGCCGCCGCCTCCGCCGCGCTCACCACCGCCAGTGTGAAGCGGCGGAGGTGTGCAAACAGGGGAAGCGCAGCGGTAATCTCCGGGATTCCGCGATGCTGCTCGGGGCGATCCTGCCGGAACACGTGGATCATGTTCTCGGCCTTCACGGTGATGAACTCGCTGTCGAACGAGTCGGTTCCGCCGGGGTGCTTCTTCAGCACCTTGTAGGACTTCGGGTTGCCAAATTGGTCGAACGTGACGCCGTCTATGCAGTTCGGATCAACTGTCAGTTCGTCATCCGTAACCCGGTCGGCCTCGATCAGCTGCATGTCCAGCGTCACGTTCGTTTTGAGCATCGGATTCCTGGCGAGGAGAATGAACGCCTCTCCGTCCTGGCACCGCGCCATCCGTATGGTGCGCAGCTTCAGGGCGAGGTGCGTCTTCTTCGCCCACACCTGGAAGTCATGCTCTATCTTCCTGTTCGTCTCCTCGTCCTCGAGGAGCATCTGGAGTCTTGGCCCCGTTCCTATCGTGTCTTCCGCAAGCGTCTTCACGATGCCGCGAGCGTATGAGTTGTTCTGCACTTCGTACCTCGCGCGGGTCCGCAGTATCTTGCGGACGTTCGAGTCCGCCTCCGCGTCAGCGGAGAGAAACTCCGCCGCGCCCCAATGCTTCGCGTTGTCCTTCGTCGTCTGCGCGGCGTCGAACCTTGCGCGGAGGAACCTTGCAAGAAGCGAAGACCTCGCTTTCGCGTCCTTCTTCTTCGACGGCCACAGTCTCATACCGCGCCTCCTCCTGCCGCCATCTTCGTGATGCGGATCGGCAGCCTCCTGCCCTTGAGGGCGTTTTTGGAGGCGAGGTAGTTGGCTACCTTGATCAAGTCGCCGACAGACTGGTTCGTCACCCGCTGTCCGTCAACCTCCACCTCCTTCGGCGACGTGAGCAGCCTCTCCATCGCCTCTTCGAGGGACTTCTCGTCCATAGTCTTCAAACTCCTTTCCCGCTGCGACGGCGGATATCCTCTCGCCGACCCAGCGCATCACGTTGACGCACATCGAGTTCCCGCACACCCTGTGGCGGAATCCGTCGGGCGCATGCGCCTTCCCCTTCCACGGGACGTCAGTCCAGCCGTCCGGGAAGCCCATGAGCCGCTCGGATTCGACCGGCAAAAGCCGACGCAGCTGGCAAGGCGTGCATACGGCGTTCACGTGGCTTGAGCGCAATGTGTACATCGCCGCGCCAGCCTCGTCGTAGCACTTCGTCTTGAGGCAGTTCGTGCGTCCCTCGATGTTCATCATGTCTATCGGGAAGCACTCGCGCGAAGCACCCTCTCCAGCGTCGACGGCAGCCGGTAGCCCAGCCGCTCTGCCCGGGCAAGCATCGCCTCCGCATAGTTCGCCGCCAAGCAGCACCTCTGCGGCACTCTGCCAGCGACCACGGCATCCGACAAGGATGACACGACGCCTTCGCTGCGGCACCGCCCCCGGAAATGCGGGAACTCTGGTATATCGAGCGTCCAGCACTCTCCACGAAACGCCGAAGCGCCCGGGCGCGTTGGTGACGATCCCCGCGTTCCGCCACCCGCCGTCAGGGACTTCGACGTCCCATCCTGAGAGTTCGGAAAGGAAAGCGGCAAAGTCGCGTCCGCCGCCGCTCGTGAGGACGCCGACGACGTTCTCCCACACCACCCATCTCGCATCCGCCCTTTCAGCCAGCCGGACAAACTCGAGCGCGAGGTTTCCGCGAGGGTCGGCGATTCCGCCCCGCAGCCCCGCGTATGAGTAGGACTGGCATGGCGTCCCTCCGACAAGGAGGTCGACATCTCCATCGAATCCCCCTTTCGCTATCTTGGTGAAGTCCCCGAGGTTCGGAACCTCGGGCAGCCGCCGTTTCAGCACCTCGGACGCGAACGGCTCGGTCTCAGAGACGAACGCGCATCGCCAGCCGAGGGGCCGCCATGCGACCGTCGCGGCCTCGATTCCGCTGCACACGCTTCCGTATCGCATGGCGACCCCCTTTCCGAAGACAGGCCAGGCGCTCGCCTCCCTCGCATACATCTATATCCCGCCTGCCCCGGAATTCGGCCTGCGTTTTTACCTGGCGTTCCTGCGCTGCCTCAGCTCGGACAGCTTCACCTTGGGTTTCGCAGCCAACCTTGCCTTGGCGTCGGCCATCGTCCCGGCAAGGACGCAGCCGGACATGGACGCTGCGACCGCGCTTCCGACGAGGCAGTCCCACCAGTGGTTGTCCTTTGCGTCTGGACGCATCTTCCACTCGTCCACCCTTCGTCCGCGACCCTCGGTCTTGACGCGGTACTCCGCCGTGAGGTGTTCCGCGAACAGGAGGTGGTCGGCCTGGCTCCGGCCGAAGAGCGTGATAGCCCCTCGGTCGCCCGCCGCCGTGAGCAGCCTCGTCGCGACAAAGGACTTCCAGAAGTTGGTGTCGTACACGACGTGGCGAATCGCCCGCTTGCCACGGACGTTGGGCATCCTCCAGTTGAGGCCGACCCTGTCGCCTATTGCCTTCTTGTACTCGCCCATCGGCTTCGAGCTCGCTCCGATGTACTTGCCGTGCGACGGCGTGAGCACGCTTGCGAATTCCGACTCCCGGCAGAACTGGTACACGGTGTCGGTGGACTGGCCCCAGTTCGCGTCGACGAGGCACTTCTCTATCCGCATCGCGGCGCCGTCGTCACGGACGTACTCCCTGCCGATCACCTCCTCGGCCAGCTTCTTGAGCCCCTCGTAGAGGCAACCTTCGAGACCGTTTCTCGGAAACCTGGACTGGAGCGTCGGGTGCGCATCCGCAAGGGTGAAGAACCTCCGCTGCTGGTCGGGCCACTCGCCGTAGTCGATGACGCGTCCCGTGAAGTCGTCGTCCCAAGCCGCGACCACGTAGAAGAGCATCGTCTTCTGGACGTCGACAAACGCCGTGACGTGCGTGGCCGAGACCGGCACGCTCCTCCTGGCGTGACCGTTCACTCGGCTGGAGATTCCGTCGACGGTGAGCTGCTCCTCGGTTCCGAGGTCTTCGGCAAGCGGCTCGTTCTGGTACTCCGCCCAGAACGCGGCCTCGTCTGTGAACTTCAGGTCCATCGCGTGCTGCACCGCCGAAATCTCGTCGTGGTTGAACCTCGCGGGCCACGCCACGACCGCCCCCTCGTCCATCTCCGCCCTGTGCGCGGCATAGAAGGCCGTCGCCTTCTCGAAGGTGCCGCGCTCCCTGAGTTCGTCGGCGCGGAGGTCGGCGTACCGGTTCCAAAGGCTCTCGTTCTTCGGGAACTTGTACATCATCCGGCAGCGCTCGCCGTTCCATTCGGGGTGCTTCGAGCGGTCAAGCATCTGCTCGGCCATGTCGCCGGGGCGGATCACAGTGCACGGCATCACGCCCGCGATCTTGCGCCCCGGACCGGCAAGGCCGAGGACGTCGCCCGCGAGGACGCGGACGCGCTTCCTCGTCTGCTCCGCCGACCCCGCCGACTCCGATGTCTGCGGGTCGTCGACGATCACGAACTCGGGGCGCACCGTGCGTCCGTCCGGGCGCTTGTACTTCATGCCGCGTATTCGCCCCGTGATGCCCGCGACGCGGACGACCGCCCCGCTTGACGCCGCGCCGACGATTGTCGGAAGGACTATCTCGCTTGCCGTCCACGCAATGCGCGTCCTCTCGCCCTTGTAGAGCTGGCCCGCGCATCGGTTGGCGATACCCTCGAGGCACGCTATCGGGTAGACCATCTCGGGGAAGTCCTCCGCGAGATGCTCGTTGACCTCGAGTTCGGTCTTGATGGAGTCCAGCATCTCAAGTGCCGCGCCCTCGCTCGCGCCGATTATGACGACGAACTCGCGGTGGCCGTACCCCATCGCCCAGATCGCGGCGGACTCAGTGAGCGACGACTTGCCGCTCCCTCGCGCCATTGCAAGAGCAAATAGCCCGCCCTCGAGGACGGACTTCTGTATCTTCTCTATCGCACGGAGGTGGTCGTCGGACCATTCGAGGTTGTAGACCTCGGGGAAGTAGGTCTCGCAGAACTTCCTGAAGTCGAAGCGGCACGCCTCCTTGCGCTCGGGGTCAGCCACCTCAGGCAGCTCGCCGATGTCGCGCCCGGCAAGCGACGCCTCCGCGTTCCTTTGCGCCATGTTCGCCCTGTGCGCCTCGTATGAAGCGCCGGTCGCGGGAGCGGGCGTCGCCACAACGGGCGGACGGTTCCGCCTGTCGACGAGCCAAGCAGCGTAGCGGTAGAAGCTGAGGCAGCGGCTGTCCTCTGTCGAGGCGATGCGGTAGCCAGCCTCGGCGAAGTGCCTGTACACCTGCGCCTGGGAAAGGACAGTCCCAAGCTCGGTGGAGTTCAGCAGGCGGACGACCTCGACGGGCTTCATCCTCTTCGTGTTAATCGTCATCGCTCATCTCCTTCAGAATCCATGCGGTGTACGCGAATATGCTCATCGTTCCGTCCGGGTTGACCGGCGCCCCCGCCTCCAAGTCGGCCATCAGCCTGTCCATGCTGGCGGTGCGCGACCCCGCCCTGCGGAGCGCCTCCACGAGCGTCTCCTTCGGCAATGCCTCCGGCTTGTTGTTGGGCATGGCGAGCCTCCTTTCTGGAAAGATTGAAATATCTGAGAATACCCCGTTGACTTGTCTCGAAATAAGAGCGAATATGTACGCCGTTCCGGGTTCATGGGGAACTCGGGCGAAATCGAACAAGAAAGGAACGATGCAATGAGCAAGGAATACAAGGCGGGCGACCGCGCCTTCACAAAGGTCGGACGCAACCTCGTCGAGGTGCGCGTCAAGGGGAAGGCCGAGAACGGCTGGACGGTCGTGACGAGGAGCGGCAAGACGCTCAACGTCAAGAACCTAGAGGTCCCTCCCGGCGCGGCTGCGGCTTCCGAAGGGAAGCCCGCGAAGGCCACGGACGCCAAGCCCGCGAAGGCTGCGAAGGCCGCTGCGCCCAAGGCGAAGGCGGCGACGGCTGGGAAGGACGCCCCCCGAAAGGGACTCTCCCTCCTGAGCGCCGCAGCCGCCGTGCTTGAGCAGTCCGACGAACCGCTCTCCGTCAAGGCGATCATCGCCAAGGCAAAGGAGTCCGGCCTCTGGACGCCCGGAAGCGGCAAGACGCCGGAGCAGACCCTCTACTCCGCGATCATCCGCGAGATGCGGGACAAGGGCGAGACGGCCCGCTTCCGCAAGGAGGGACGCGGGCTCTTCGCCTCCGCCCGCTAGAGCGTCTCGAACCCGAAGAGCCCGCGAGCGCACGTCTCGGCGTAGACCGGCCTGTCGAGGCCGAGAAGCTCGACGACGTGGCTCGCGGGGTCGGATTCGATCCGCTCCTCGACGAGGTTCATGTCGCGGTCGAACAGCGCGACGCGGATGTCGCGGCGGCCGATGCAGCACGATATCGCGCAGCGCATCTCCGGGAGCCCGTACCGCTTCATTCCCTCGAGGGCGCACCTGCGGGCGTAAACGTTCAGCGTCACGTCCGCCTTGGTCGGGTCCTTGCCCCAGGGTGAGCCGCCTCCGATGCGCGAGTTCCCGCCGTAGAAGTCCACGACGAGTTTCCTGCCCGTCGTTCCGCAGTCGCCGACCGAGCCGTGCGTAACATACCGCCCCGTCCCGTTCACGACGATGCGGCAGTCCTCTCCCACCATCGCCTTCGCAGCGGCGACGACCGGCGAGTCGTCCTCCCCCGGCGCAAGCGGGATGGCGACGCAGCACTCGACGGGCTTCCCGTCGTCCAAAGTGACCAGCGTCTTCACGTCTAGGCCGCCGAGCTTTCCTGCGATGTCCTGTCCGAGCTTGCGGGCAAGGAAATAGTCCTTCGGAAGATAGCCCATTTTCGGCTCGTCCACCGCAAGACCCCAGAAGATGCCCTGGTCGCCCCAGCTGTCGCGGTTTACTCCCTGAGCGATGTCGCCGGACTGCTGGGATATGTGTGTCTCCACGACGAGTTCGCGCCCGGAGACGACATTCGCCGCGCCGAACCTCGCCTGGTAGTCGGGCGTGTAGCCGATCTTCTCGACCGCCTCGCGCGCAAACGCCGCGATTTCGTCGGTTCCGAACCCTGCGTTGCACGTGACCTCTCCTGATATCGTGCAGAACTCGTCCTTGAGCTGCACCTCGAGCGCAACCCTCGAAGTCCTGTCGGACGAGAGGTACTTGTCGAGAATGTAACTTGCGATGTAGTCGCACGTCCTGTCGGGATGTCCGACCGTGCAGTACTCCGATGACTGGATTTTCTTTCCCATTTTTTTCCTTTCCGCCCCGCACAGGGGGCGATTTGCCTTGTTGATGATTGAAGTTACCTGAGATCCCCGCAGAGAGGAGTGTGTTGGCGTGTGAGTGCGACGACGTGCGACGACTGCGCACGCTCTCACCGGCGGCGCATTACGTGCCTGTTTCAAGGAATACGGCGAAAACAGCGACGTTTTCCGCCGTATTGGGGCGCACGGCAAAGTGTGCATCCGCAATGATGATCCTGCGTAGAGGTACCGTACAGGATCGTACATTGCGCCGGTTGCACACTTTCAGAGGCTCACGAGACTTTCGCAGATCCGCACGACGTGCCTGCAAAGCTCGTCCGGGAGCTTCGCACGCTCCAGCTTGCCTCGCAAGCCCTGCGTGCCGGTCTTCGAGCCGCGCGGGGCGGCGTCGTGGCACTTGTCGCCGCGTCTGCACGGCGGGCGGAACTGCGGGTCGGGGTGGTTCGTGAAGATGTCGGTCGGCTTCTGCCGCCGCTCCCCGTACTGGCAGTACGTCACTGTGTGCCGCTTGCCGCCTGTATCGTCCATCAGCTCCAGGATGAACGGCATCTTCCGCAGCATCCCCACCGGGTTCTCGACGAACCACGCCTTGGGCTTCAGTTCGCGGATGAGGTCGCAGACGTGGGCGTTCACGCGGTCGCATTGCGCGGCGTACTCCGACTTGGGCTTCACGCCGTCGCGGTGGCGCGAGATGCACATGACCGAATACGTCGTGCAGTCGGGGCTTGCCCAGATGACATCGGGATGTCCGAAGCGCTTTACAATCTCACTCGCCTCAAGGCACCCTATGTCGCGCCAGATGTCCGGCTTGCACTCCTTCCTGTGCCAGTCGACCGTGAGCGTCCTGTGGCCGCGCTCCCTAAACGCAGCCGACAGGACGCCCGTCCCGGAGAACAGCTCAAGCACCTTCATCGTGTGCTTCCTCGGCACTTGGCGCCGGTGACGTGTCGGATGACGTGTTGCCGTCTCCTGTTCCCAGTTCCCCATCCCCAAGGGGCGGCGTCAGGCTCTGCCAGTCGCAGCCCTCGCCGTGGACGAACTCCGCCCACCTGCGGCGGATTACGTCGCAGTACTTGGGGTCGAGTTCGACGCACCTGCACACGCGGCCCGTCCTCTCGCAGGCTATGAGCGTCGAGCCACTGCCGCAGAACGTGTCGAGGACGATGTCGCCGCGCTTCGACGAGTTGCCAATCAGATAGCACAGCATCTCGACGGGCTTCATCGTCGGGTGGAGGTCGTTCTTCTTGGGCTTGTTGAACTCCATCACCGTGGTCTGCGAGCGGTCCGAATACCAGTTGTGCGCAGCACCGTCCTTCCAGAGGTACAAACAAGGTTCGTGGACCCACTGGTAGTCCTGTCTGCCAAGAACAAGCGAGTTCTTCTTCCACACGAGGCACTGCCTGACCTTCAGCCCGACATCATGGCACGCTCCGCGAAAGTTGTAGCCTTCGCTGTCGGCATGGAAGATATAGGCCGAGGCTCCCGGCTTCATGCATTTCTCGGCAATCCCGAATGCGGAGCGCAGGAACTCGCGGAACTTCGTGTCCTCCATCGAGTCGTTCATTATCGTCATGCCGTTGGAGCCGTGGTAGTCAACACCATACGGCGGATCTGTGAGCCAGAGGTCGGCCTCTCCGTCGCCGCACACCTTCGCGACGTCGTTGGGCTTCGTCGAGTCGCCGCAGACGAGGAGGTGCTTGCCGAGTTGATACACCTCGCCCGGCGTCGAGACGGGTATCTCCGGCGTCTCGGGGACGGCGTCCGGCTCGGTCTCGCCGTGCGTCCCCGCCTCGCCGCCGAGGAGGTCGTCCAGCTCGTCGTCGCCAAATGCGAGCAGCGAAAGGTCGAACCCAGCCTCCTGCAGCGCGGCGAGCTCAACCTTGAGCTTGTCCTCGTCCCACTCCGAGATCTCGGCGATCTTGTTGTCCGCGATCCTGAGCGCCTGCTCCTGCTCCGGCGTCAGGTCGGTGGCGATTATGCAGGGCATCGTCTCCCAGCCGAGCTTCTTCACCGCGAGGAGGCGCGTGTGACCCTCGATGATGACCTTGTCCTTGTTGAGGACAGCCGGGTTGCGGAAGCCAAGCTGCTCGATTATCTTTGCAAGCTGCTCGACCGCGCCCTCGTTGATTCGCGGGTTGTTCTCGTAGGGAACGATCTCCGAGACTGGGACGTTCACGATTTTCATCTTATTCGTTTCCATGTGTGTTCTCCTGTTCGTGTTTCTGGATTCGCTGGCATATCCAGCGGGCGCAGTTGACGGCCCAGCCGTTGCCCAGCGCCTTGTACCTTGGCGTGTCGGGACACTCCTCCGCAGGCTTCCCGCGATGCGGAATCAGCGTGTATCCGTCGGGGAGTCCCTGGAGCCGTTCGCATTCGAGCGGGGTCAGGCGGCGGACGATGTAGTCCACTGCGACCGCCGGGAGGTTGTCTCCCATGTCCGAGCGGAGCGTCGACGTCACCTCGTCGGAGAAGCGGTGCGACGCTCCCTCGCGCTTGGCGATCCCCGGCTCGAACGAGACCGCGCCCGGCCCCTTCGAGACGACCGTAGGCGCACATTCCTCTTCGACCGAGAAGCCGAACTTCGCGTTCTTCCCCTGGTTGAACGAGGCGCGGTCAAGTCCGATTGCGACGCCGCACTTGTGGCTCACGGCGAGGGTGTCGCCAAGGTTGTCGTGCGGTGTCTGGACGTGCGTTCCCGGTTCCGCGTTGAAGCCGATGCACACCGCGTGCGGGTCTGTGCCGTGCAACGCGAGGATCGTGGGCGAAACGCCGGACGTGTCCGCCCGACCGCTCGACTTTCCTGCCTCCATGTCGAACACGCCGACGCACTCCGTCGCGACCGCGACCTTGTTGCCCGATTCGCCCTGCGTCCGCATGAGCGTAGGCGACACTTCCTCGTCGGCGGCGATGGAACGAGCCTTCTTGGAGTTGCCCGGAAGGAACGCCACGACAGCCGTGCCGCCCTGGTGCTTCACAGGGGCGGAATCGACTGTCGTGAGCGTCGGCGCGCACTCGACCTCCCGGCATCCGCTCTTCGGGTTCTTCGACTTCATCGCGTTAGACCCCATCGAGTCGATTGCGTAGGCGACCGCGTGCTGGTCGCGGGCGGTCAGGGTGTACGACGCGCCTTTCTCAGAGACGCCGAAACCGGCGCCGCCCTTGCGGACGGGCTTGTCGGCGTTCGTCGGCTTGTTCTTGTCCATGTCGATGGCTACCACGCCGTCCTTGGGCTGCACGACAACTTCCTGTGTCCGCGCCTCCGAATTCGAGAATGTGTTTCTCGTCTCGGCGACCTCGATCTTCGCGTATTTCTCGCCGTCGCCGTTCTTGTTCATGGCGTGCGCGACCTTGCCGAACACGTCGGTCGGCACAACGACGAGCGGGTTGTTGTTCGCCGCCTGCGCGTTGTGCGTAGCTCCCATAGTCGGGGCGACATCGACCTCCTGCGTCCTTGCGTCAGTCTGATGGTTCTCAAAGCACACCGCGTTGTGGAAGCCAGGCGAAGAGCCGTTGACGAGCGCCCCCGAGACTTCGGGGCTGTCCGACTTGACGCCGCCAGGCTCGTAGGGGTCGAAGCCCGACGGCTGCATGACGTAGCCGCCGCTCCTGTCCGCCTGCCCGGTGATTCTCGCCTCCAAGTCCCTCGCTGTGAGGGCGGGCATCACGTCGCCGCCGTTGCTGTTCGTTGGAACCGGGCTATCTGCGCCTTCAGCGCCGCCGCCAGTCTCGCTGGTAAATCCTTGCCCCGCGATGCGGCGCGGCGGAGTATCCCCGCGCACGCCTTGAGGCTCAAACAGTACTTCCGCAGGTGCTCGCCAACCGTCTCCAAGATGTCCGACAAGCCACACACGCCGGCGTCTCTGTGGAACTGCGCGGGGCAGCCCGTCCACTCGCACCCATTGAGCGTCCAGAGTCCTGTAGGCAAGAGAATACCCGCATTCCCCAATCGAGCGGATGAAGTGCGCGAAGTCGCGTCCGCCGTTGGAGGTGAGAACTCCCGGAACGTTCTCCCACAGCACCCATCTGGGTTGTAGCTCTCGACAAAGCCTTGCAAAATGGAAGGCAAGGGAGCTGCGGGTTCCGCTGCCTTCCGCCATGCCCGCGCGCTTCCCCGCGACGCTGACGTCCTGGCACGGCGTGCCTCCTGCGAGACATCCGAGACGCCCGGCAAGTGCAATGACATCTGTTCCATTCGTGATCCTCCATTTCTCCTCGCCGATCTTCTCGGCTTTGATTTTCGTCATGTCCCCGAGGTTCGGAACCTCAGGATAGCGATGCTTCAGCAAGGCGCAGGGGAATGGCTCTATTTCGCTGAAGAACACCGGTTTCCAACACCCAAGCGGCCCGACCGCCGCGCTCATGCACTCGATTCCGCTGCATACCGTCGCATACGTCAGAATCCCCTTGTTTTCAGGCATTTCAGCCTCCTTCCGTTTTTTTTATCACTGAAATAAACTCTGCTCGACAGAAGCGCTCCTTCCCGCGCCCTGCCTTCGAGATGGGCTGGGGAGGAACCGTGGCCGCGCAGGGACGTTATGTCGCACCCCCGCCCGGCCGAGCCACATTTCCCCAATCTGCCCCGTTGACTTTGCGGAGCGGATATGGCACAATGTCCCCCGTCGACCGCTCGGGCGGTTTTCGGGGCCTCGTCATCGGCCTCTTTCGGTTGCCCGTGCGGTCGGCTTTTTCGTCCAGCCGCCTTTAGGCCGGTTTTCGGGCTGGCGGGAAGCGTTTTAGTTTTGATTTTTCTGCGCCCCCTAAAGGGGGTCGCAAAAAAACAAAACAAAACCGACGCTTCCGCCTTGGGTTTCCGGGTAGTTTTTTGTTTTGTTTTCCCTAGGCAAAACAAAACTACTTCCAAGCCCGATTCGGGCCTGAAAGTAGTTTTGCTTTTTGCTTTTCTCCGCAGGAAAACAAAACTAACCCTCCCCGTCGTCCTCCTCTTCCGCTTCGTGCAGATAGACGAACTTAGTCGCCTGCATCCCCCTCGGCTGGTTGGGAAGCCTGCCGCATAGGATCACTCCGTCGGCTATCGCCGTGTCGACCGCGAGCCTCGCCGTCTTCTCCATGATGCCGTAGGTTGTCTTCACCAAGTCCACGAACACCCCCTTCGGCTGGGGATGCTCCTTGTCCACCAGCTCCGCAAGACGCTTCGCTATTTCGGCAGGCGGCGGATCGTCCTTCTTCACGGCCACTTCCGCCTTGCCGTCGAGGTCTTCCGGGTTGAGGTTGTCGTCCCTGTACCAGAGTGGCCAGTTCCAGCGAAGGCACACGGGCTCTACGGACGGGAACGAACGAACCACCGACTCCATCACGACGCAGCCTTTCTCCTTGTGGTGCCGGAGGATGACGTGTGCGTCGGCGGCGCGAGACTGCGACCCCGCGCCAGCGCCAACGTCCGTCACAGACTTCTGAGACTGGTTTCCCTTGGACGTGTGGTGGATCAGAACGAACGCGCAACCGAGCGCCTCCGCGTACTTGTCGATGAGGTTGTACAGCCCCGCGACCGTCCCGTTGTCGTTCTCGTCCGTCCCTCGCGGGAGCGCCCTGTAGAACGCGTCGACGATGACAAGCTTGAAACCGTAGGGCTTCAGCTCCTCCAGCTCTCGCCCCAGGTCCTCGATTGAGCCGAGAGAGCCTCGCTGGTTCTCGATTACGATGTCGTCCTTCACCGCATCGAACGGAACGCCCCGCGCTTCGACCACCTTCGGTATGCGGTTCGCGGAGGTCTCGCTGTGCAGCTCGTTGTCGATGATGAGAACCTTGCCCTGTTCGCACGGGAAGCCGAACCACGGCGTCCCCGTAGCGACGGAAAGCGCGAGGTCGGTGACGAGCCAGGACTTTCCCGTCTTCGGAGGGGCGATGATGTTCATCGTCTCGCCGATCCTGAGGAATCCGTGGATGAGCGGAGGCTTCATCTTCGGGTACGCCTCGACCAGTTCGCCCAAGGTGTGCCTCCTGCGCTTCAGCTGCCCGGCATTGACGGGCAAAGTGCCTTTGCCCGAACCGAGGTTCAATGTAACGCCGTCGACGGCACTCTTCGGCCGACCATAGCCCTGCGTGAGCAGAGCGGACGCTGCGGCGGTGTAGTCGCCGTTGTGATTCAGGGTCGCGTAGACGGCGAACGGGCTATACATGACGTTCGGCTCGAACGGGGCGGCGTTAGAGGAAAACACATAGAACGACCCGTCCTTGTACGTGGCAGAGATGCCGTTGCGTGGGTCCTTGCCGGGGCGCGTCCAGAGTTCGTTGCCGTCGGGGTTGTTCCCGCAGAACTGCCAGCCTGCCGCCAAAAGGAGCGGGTGGACGTCGCCACGGGCGTTGAAATCGTCCCCTGGGGCGAGGTCGAACGCGTCCTTTCCGCCCGTAGGGGCGAAATCCGCGCCACGTTGCCCCACGTTCGCTCCGGCGGGGGCGGTCGGCGTGCTTGCCGCAGGGAGTTCGTCCAGCGAACGTGCGGCGTCCAGGAGGGCTTGTCGGGCATCAGGCGAAATTGTCGGCAGATGGGCGAAGTCTCCTTGCTGGAGAGCGTAGCCCTCCGTGGGTGCGCAGAGGAAGAGCCCGCCCTCGCCCCGAGTCTCGATGAGCGTCTTCAGCTTGCCGTCCCGCATGCCCCGCGCCAGCTTCAGGTTGCCCTCGACCGGCGATTCGCATCGGTAGCACACATGATATCCGCCAGAAGGCGTCTGCTCTATGACGAGCCTCGCCAAGAGCGCCGTGTCGACTTTCTCCATCCACGCTGCAAAAAGCTCGCCGTGCTGGTCGAAGTCCAGGCACTCGAGGTTCCCGGATACAGCGCCCGAAACCACACATATGGCGTCGTGCTGGTTCGAGAACCACGCCCTCACCTCGACCTCCGTCGGAAGCCGCGACTGCCAGTTCTTCCAGGAGCCGATGGCGGGGTGCTTCCTCGCCTTGGCAGCGGGAAGGCACGAGAGGCCGGCGGCGAGATACGCCATAGCGGTCGCGGCAGGTATTGCAGCCATGTGGCCTCCTTTGTTTTCTTGGGGTTGATGTGTGAGTCATCCGCTCTGCGAGCGGACGTTGTTGATGGCGTTCTGCCAGGGGTCGTAGCGCCCCGCGCCCATGTTGCGGACGCAGAGCCACAGCACGGCGAACAGGAGCGCGGTTCCGAACGCGAACAGGGCGGCGTAGCGGACGACCCTGAAAAGCCTGTCCCTCCGCCGCGCCATGCGCTCGATCCACGCCCACTCATCCTCTTCAGAACGGAATGTCGTCGCAGTCCTCATAGACGTCTCCTTCCTCCCCGCCGCCTGCCGCCCCGCTCCCGGCGACGGGGAAGTCGCCGAGTTCGCAGCCCGTGATTTCGGGATACTTCTCTCCCGACACGAACCGAACGGTTATCTCCCTGACCTCGCGCAGCATCCCGGTGAACTCGTGTTCGCACACCTCCTCCGCCGTGCGCGGCACGGGGCAGTCGGGATGCGCATGCTCGCGCCACCACTTCTCGAACTTCCTGCGGGCGTAGCCCGTGTG
>Ga0310696_10003916_pt1 | contig 18403 bp, 13 predicted proteins | sample AusTroGonzalo_MG_4_FD_203885 | JGI IMG/M metagenome (GOLD analysis project Ga0310696, IMG submission 203885) | Bovine rumen microbial communities from tropical cattle in Woodstock, Queensland, Australia - Gonzalo_02 (v2) (version 2) | ecosystem: Host-associated > Mammals > Digestive system >...
AAATATCCGATTTTGGAATAAAAATGTCGGATTTAATTTCGGCAAAAAAGTTACCGATTAAGGTTCGAATCTTATTGGAAATGTATTCGGTATCATAACTGGTATCCTTTAGTTTGATGTAAAGGTACATGGCATACTTTACCACCTCCGGATCAAATATATTAAATACTGTACCGGCCATTTGTTGTCCGGAATTATTAATGTGATTGATAATGGATTGTTTTTGCTGATCCGAAAGGAAAAAATCGGATTCCTGCAATTTGAAATAATCCATACCATTAGTCATCTTTTGCTTGAAATTATTAATAATCAAGCTATTAATTATCAATGAACCGGTTTCCGACCAAGTTCTATTGTATCCACAGAAGGAGAATCTACTCAGGTATTGTTTATAATTGCGAGGATCCGCCAGTACCAATGAACGGCTATTCAATCCAATCATTTCGCGCACGGCAAACACATCCTCCGAATCCGTACCTGAATTTATATTATCCCCGTCCACCACCTTAACATCAAACAAATTATTGCCATCCAGGTCATTACCAAATGTATCAAACACATTGGTTTTGAATTCAAAAACAACAGGTTCATTCGCATTGATATTGCCTTGTTCCCCGCTATGGATCAGGTATGTTACCTTTATATTATCATTTTCAGTCAATGCCTTACCGTACTGGCCATTGCCAAAAATAACATCAACGCCCTTCTTTAACGATGGTCTTACCATAAATTGTTCGCTTTCGGGGTCCATATCATAAAGACTTTCACGGCGTTCCCAAAGTTTTCCATTCACGGTAACCTCCAAATAATCCAAATCGCAATCTCCTACGAACGGAACATTGATGGTATAAAGATCGCCGCCGGATGAAATAAAGGTTTGGGTTTCGAATGTTCCTTCCACCACGGTGAGATATTTGGTATTATTATCCAATCTTGGGGAAAGCACAATGGCTTCCTGTGGTAAAATCACATTATAAACCGAACCATTTTGGGAGCAGTTAAATTGGGTATGGTTCTTGAGAACAACGTCGGAACTTTGGTTGTTATTAGGTTTGAATGAAAGACTAATGGTGCAGGTGCAGGCGGTACCCATATGTGGTTGATAACCGGAAATGGAAGCGAGGTTATAAATGGAACGCTTGCGGGTTGCGGTATATTTATTCTGTTCGGTAAGACTATCCTCAATGTAGGATAATACGTTTTGGGTGGCGCTGCCAATTACCGTCACCAGTTGCCCAAACACCGAACTATTGGAATACTTCTGGTTTACTCCATTCATCATTTTGGCAAGGTACTCCCGGACTGCGGTTTCAAACCGGTTGTACTGGAGCTGTAACATTGAAAATATTTTCATAATTTATATAAATTTTTCTTAATATTCAACCGAACCTTGTGATACCTTATAGGTGCGGGTATATGCTGTTTCCTTATTATCGGATATAGTAATTTTTAGTAAAAGGATATCGTTATGGGTGCCGGCCAAAAATTCCACATTTACATCCAGATCCCAATTAAACAGGTCGACATTATTCGTTATATATGATTTTATGGTATTGGCTATGGTTTGATTGCCGATATTGGGGTTATACAGGTAAACATCCAACCTTGTACCAAACCCAAATTCACCCAACACTTCACCATTGCGGGTATCGAGAAGTATCTCAATCTGTTGCATAATCAGATCAACCTCCTCGGTCCACATTACGGTATCTTCAATTATACTAAAATCATACATTATCTTTCATAAGTGTATTTGCCGGTTGTAACCAATTCCATTTTTTCGTTAAGAATATAGTAGGTGCCGTTATCGGTTTCCGCAGGTAACAAATTACCATCAATGGTAAATATAATTTCATTTGTAGTGCGGCCTACCTCCATAAAATCAACACCCTCTACCTTAATATGGAATAGTTCCACCTTTGATTTGTATTGATTAAGGTTAATACCAATATTTTCAACAACTTCCGGATGAATTATAATATTGGAAGCCACTTCATTGCGATAAAATACCGGCTTTACAATATTGGATTTATAATCCGCCGGGCGGGTTACGTTGATAACCTGCTTACTGATTTTGTTAACAGCATTTATGTTATACTCGTTCATATTTACAAGGTTTAAATTTACTTTACGTTCATCCGGTATAACCGAGGTTGGCACCATATATCGAAACTGATCCATAACCAATGGGAATGGGTCGGTAAGTAACGTCATAATAGGCCAACAAGTTTCCTTTATTTCATCAATATCATCCAAATCGGTGTCATAAATTTCAACACTTCCTTGCATGATCAATCCTGGTTTCCACCAACTCCAATCGTGGGCAATTTCCGATTTTGGAAAGGTATAAGAACCCTGACCGGATATTAGTGAGATGTGGGCATCAAAAATATCCTCCTTATCCCTTACCACCAATTCATATATAATACGATTGCTGCGTTTTACCAACCGGGATTCATCCACCATACCGGTTTCCGGATTCCGTTCGATTACCTCATTATTTTCATCCACATACTCGCCATCTTCGTTGGTTTTCCATAAACCATAAGTCTCCGCGAGATACAGATCCACATCCCCATCATATGCTTCATTAAAAAGGAGGTTGATGGTGGCGTCTCCATCAAAATTCAATTCAATGTGCATCATATCATCCAGGTTCTTTTGAAAAGGCACGCCACAAAATCCACCGGTAAACCCGTTTAATTTATGATAAAGGCCATCAGAACCCAGGAATACCACATCCAATTCCATATTAAGAACTGAACCGGTATTGTTGGTATAAGGTGGTTCATTGCAAACATTTACCCGAAAATCCTTCCAATCATCATCAAAGGTTAAGGAAACCGGGTCCACAATTGCCAGGGACACCTTCATTGAATAATCCTCATTTTTATATTTCACCGGATGTTCCGTTGCAACCGCACTACCTAAATCAAATAGATAACTACCCAACACCACCTTGCGTCCAGCAATATAAATATATGCGGTAAGGTTATATTTGATGTTGGAAGCCACCACCGAGGAGGTTTCCGGATTGATTTCATCACTAAAGGATTCCACGGAATACCTTGGAATGTATACCACCAATTCCCGTTGTTTTAGGTTGGTCGGAATATCCAAATTCGTGTGGAAAATATCATCAATGGTCCAGGTATTGACGTGTAGATGCGTATTGTGAATAACCGAACCACGAAAGTTATCAATTTCGTATGGATTGCGCATAAACTGAATATAACCGTCCTCATTCATCCGGTCCTTATAGTTATATGAACCGTGGGTTGCCTGGGTACGAACGAGGGCATCGTTTATCTCCACCATATATCGTAACTGACGGCTATTATGTAGGATATTCAGTTGTGCATTCTGTTTCATTTTGCGATGTTTACTTATAACAATAATAATATTAAACTCATTACATTCTTATTGGTTTGTGGTGTTAAACCACAACATTTTTATCCTATATTATTTTCGAATCCAATTCAACATACGTCCTTGATTGGAATTAAATAAAACCATAATAAAATGATTCTTGATTACGAATATTCGAGGGATAAAAAGCAGTTCAGTATTTCCTTTATCCGGGAGGATGGTAACAAGGAGATTCTGCACTTCGATAATATTCAAAAATTCCTAACTTATTACTATACGCCGGAAGGCCGTTTCAAAACCTGGGATGACGCGCGGTGTGATACCAAGTACACTTATAACCCCAGTAAGTTCGACCTCAAGGAGTTCATTTATAACCTTGGACCGGAAATACAGGCAAAACTGGATGGTAAAACCTTTCCGAAACTCTATACCTTCGATATTGAAACCCGGTTGAAATCTGGTCCAAACGGAGAGATCGGTCAAGGTGATTTTACGGATCCGGTGGATGCGGACGAACCCATTCATACCATTTCATTGGTTTCCCCGAACCTCAACAGTGTGGTTATGGGGGATAAACCATTGTCGGAGGAAGATATCGAATGGATTAAAAACCAATTCTATCAGTATCTGAATAGCATTCCATTCTATCGCACCCTCAACATTCAAACTCCAGAGTTCCGGTATATGTATTTTGATTCGGAGGAACGCATGTTGCAATTCTTTATGGAAAAGGTGGTGGCAAAGGTTCCGGTATTGGCCGGTTGGAACTCCATTGGATACGACTGGTGTTATATCACCAACCGAATCAAAAATTATTTTACCAACATTTCCGTGGCATCCGGTTCGGCAACCGGTACGGTACGTCCTAAAAAATTCACCAATAAAAAGGGAGAGGATATCAACTTGCTTCATCCTACCCACACCCTTATCCTGGATATGATGGAGGTTATTGAAACCGAGGACACACAGGTGCTTCCTATGAAGGAATCCATGAACTTGGATTATATTTCCCATGAGGTCCTGGGTGCCAATAAGGTGGAATATGAGGGCAACCTCGAAGAGTTATATATAAAGGATTATCGCCGGTATGTATTTTACAACCTCATTGATAGCATTTTGGTTCAATTGAACGATAAGAAGTTCAAAACGATGGACCATATTTATATGTATTCCCTGTACGCCAAGGAAAGAATCGGGCAGTGTTTTTCCAAGATTGCTCTTACGGAAGCGTTGATTCTTAAGCATTTCCGAACCACCAATACCAAGATTGTTTGGCAGTCACAGGAACAAATTGAACGTGGAAGATTGTTAGGTGCATACGTAAAGAAGCCGTTAGGTGGTAGATATGAGTTTGTATGTTGCAATGACTTTGCCTCCCTGTATCCTTCCACGATGAGAACCTGCAATCTTTCCTTTGAGAATTATGTTGGTGCATTTTGGGATGATGATGCTTTGTATAAATATAGACATGATCCGGATGGATATGTGGTGGTTGGACCTAACGTATTCATCAATGAAGGTACGGCACTTAAACCTTCCATGGGTGATCAGGTTGGTACATTCCTGGATGACAAAGCATTGGAACCTTATCGCAAGGACAAGAACTATTTTGTTACTGTAAATGGATGTGTTTACAAAAACGATAAGGATTATACATTGCGCCTGATTATGGAAAGTCTTTACAATGGCCGTAACGCCAGTAAGTATCTTTCCAAGGATTTGGATGCTATGGTAATTTCCGATATCGACCATATCTTCCGTGGGATTTACACCGAGTTCCATACCTATAAACAAAACGCCATTGATCTGATTAGGGATTTGGGATATGATTTTACCTGCGGTGCAGATATTAAGAATTGGTTTGGTTATGCCGGTCCGGATGCATTGAAGGAGTTCGAGAGAAAGATCAAAACCGAAATCACTTATCACGCCAATTTGGAACAGGCCATCAAACTTATGATGAACTCCGTATATGGAGGAACCTCACACAAAGCCTTCTATTGGTTCAATATTAACCTCGCCAATGATATCACCGGCGAAAGCCGCAACCTGACCCACATGATGGAGGATCACCTTGGAGAGTATTGGAAAACAGCATGGCAAACAGAGCCAAAATTAATAGAACTACAAAAGAAACTTGGGTTAAAAATTAAAGCGGATTATGAAATTAAGGATATTATCAGCAGATCCCCATGCCAATCATTATGTACTATTGTATATGGAGACAGTGTATCGGGAGATTCAAGAATAAAAATACGTTATAAATCTTGCGTAACTGAAATGACTATACAGGATTTATATGATATGTGTAAAGAGGAATACGGTATAATTGGTGTTGATAACCATGGGTCCGAACATATACATTGCCCTTATGAGGCATTGAATTATAAAGGAAATCAATTGGTGTGGAGTCCAATCAAGGATATCATATCCCATAAAGTGAAAAAACAAAAATGGATTCTTAAATCAAAATCTGGCAAATCAATAGAGGTAACGTCGGATCATTCCTTGGTGGTATTTAGAAACAATAAACAAATCACCATCAAACCCAATGAAATTAAGACAGGCGATAAAATATTGATCATTAAATAGTTGTGTCGGCATAATGAATATCCAAATATTGATCTGAAATTATTTGCTAAAAAAATTATAAACGAAAATAAATAATATTATGGAATACATTTTGGATGAAATAGAAGTATGTGAATGCGTCGGTTATTTCGAGGATGAAATAGTGTACGATATAGAGATGAATGATGAAAGTCATACATTCATAGCAAATGATATATTGGTACACAATACCGATTCGCTTTACATATCATACAAACCATTACTTGAAACAATTGAAGGCATTGAAAACATGGACCTCCACGAGGTGCTTAACATTATCCTGGAATTGAACCTCAATTTCCTTGACCAACATAACTTTGATTACATTAAGGCATACTACGATAAACGTCACGGTAAGTCCGTGCATAAGTTTGAGTTGGAAACCGTAAATAAACGAGGGGTTTGGTTGAGGGATACCAAAAAGAGATATGGGCAGGTGTTGTTGTGGAAGGATGGTAAAACCTACGACCTGGACGACCTCCCGGTGAAGGTGAAAGGTTTGGAAGTGGTGAAAGCCTCCTATCCAACCCTTTCAAGAACCCAATTGAAATCTTTGCTCCGATTCCTGTTGGAGTATGACGGTAAATACCTGGTGCAGGAGCTTAACCTTTTGAATATCAAGTTCGTAAAAGAATTTGAATCCGCACCAATTGATAATGTGTGTGGTAACATCAAGGTAAATGGATACATGCAGAAGGTGGTTAGTGATACCGATCCGAATGGATTCCAGACCAAACCGGGTGCTTCATTCAATGTAAAGGCATTGGCCATGTATAACTGGTTGAACAATACCAAGAAATTGGGTTCGGAGCCGATCTATGGTGGTAAGCTCAAGATTTATACCATCAAAGGTTCCTCCGCAAAGAAGGGTGACATATATTTCGCATACGAAAGTACCAAGTATCCAAAGTGGGGTGATAAGTATGCACCGATTGACCGCCGGAGAATGTATCAAAAGTACGTCCTGGATCCGTTTAACCGGATACTGGAAAGTGCAAACCTCCCTATCCTTCACGCGGATGGTAGTATTCAAATGAGTCTTTTTGATTAATGAAAATTTAAGATAATGAATTACGAACAAGCAACGTACGAATTAAATGGTGAGAGATGCTACGTACTTTATGGTGAGCATCTCACCATTACCTATCACGATATTCTTTTGCCGATTGCCCATTTCATTTTGGAACACTATGATCGTCCGGAGAATGATGATGTGTTGGTTTGTGTAAATGTATTGCATTCGGATGACATGTGGGAACATGCCGGTCTCAATGGATTCGCCCGCCGGATTTTTTATAACCTGGAGCAATACGTGGTAAAATCCAGCCAGTTATATTTTGTCAATACAATGTTTCCTTATATTCGCAACCATAATTTTGGGGAAATTTGGGATTTTCTTATTGAGAATTGGGAATTTACCCCGGACGATCTCAAGCCAAAGTTTAGATTTGTAACTCCAAGGTATGCGGAGTTTTTCAATTCGATACGAAATAAAATTGCAAAAATAAAGGAAGCCCGGCCACCAAGATACGATTTGTTCTTTTCCGGCCTTCACAATACCGAAATCAGATTACAGGTTTTGGCAGCCTTGGAAACCAATCGGTACACCACGGATGGCATTCGGTATCTAACCGGATGTGGCTATACCAACCTGGAAAATTATGATATGCAGGCGATGGCAAGATTCGTATTGGATTTTCCTCACTATTCCTTAATGGAGCAAACCCAAACCACCACCAGGATTTACGATATGATTATGTGTGGTAACTGCGTGGTTGGTCATACCAATCCAAAGTTCCTCAATTATTACGAAGGTATCATAATTGGAGTACCTGCGGACACCTCCTACGACTTTGCAGCCAAGGTAAAGGAGGTGGTTAAAACCGTTGAACCGGATTACACCGGATGGATGAAGTTTAAGGAACTCACCAATACGGATGAATCTTATCGGGATTACCGGTTTCGATTGTTAACCAAGTGGATGGAAATATCCGGACAGAATATTCCAGCCAATGTGGTTTTGGCTCATCCTTTTTCAACCTGGAGATAAAACTTCGTAAATTTTTCCTATATTTATTCATCAAACAAAACAGTAAAACTATGCAATTAACAGGAAAGGAAATCGTTGAGGAGGGCATCATTACCGGTTATGCCCCGGAAGCAGTTCAACAGCAAGGCATTGACCTTCGTTTAATGGAGGTTCGCCAATTTGGTCACTGGGAAGAATACCAGGAAGAGGATGTATTTTGTAAGAACTCCTCACCGGAGAATATGGGGTTGATCCCGGCCGAAGGCAAAACCAAATTACCCAAATCGGAGGTTTACAAACCAATCACTTTGCCCAATGGCAAGCAAGGTTGGGTTTTCAAACCCGGTTGGTACTATGAAGTCATCTTTCAGGAGGGTTGTAAGATGCCTAACAACCGTGTCATGGTATTCATTACCCGTTCCAGTGGTGTCCGTTGCGGTGCGCAGATTGTTTGTGGCCAGTTCGATGCCGGATTCGAAACCGAACATATGGGTTGTTTCCTCCATGCCCACGAGGCTCTGATGATTGAGTGTGGTGCAAGAATTGCCCAAACCCGTATCACCAAGACCGAGGTGGTGGAGAACACCTATAATGGTCAGTGGCAAAACGATAAACAGCGGGTCAATCAGTAACTATATGAAATCGCATATAAAACCATCCAAAACATGCTAAAGTATATTAATACGCAGGTAGTTTTTCAGGAATTTCCAGGTGAGGTCACTATGGCAATTAACCTATCCAGGTGCCCTCATCGGTGTCCTGGATGCCACTCCCCATTTCTACAGGAAGATGCCGGCACCAAGTTGGATGTGAAGGAATTGGAAAGCCTTTTATCCAAGTACTCCGATAACTCCATTACCTGTGTGGGTTTTATGGGTGGGGATAACGATTTGAAAACGTTACGAACCCTGGTATCCTGGATCAAAGCCAATACCGGATTAAAAGTTGGTTGGTATAGTGGACGAAGTTCCTGGACGAAATCCATTATGGAAGGATTTGATTACGTCAAGTTTGGTCCATATAAGGAAAAGTACGGCCCGCTATCCTCACCAACCACAAATCAGGTTTTGCTTCGATACATTCCGGCCCTTGGTGAATGGCTGGATATTACCCCATACTTTCGAAAGGATTGTGGAGATGCATATCGGAAAATTATAACCGGGCTGGATGCATTTGTAAGGCACCAATTATATGTGGTGAATACTTTATTTGAGAATGGGGTGATGGCGATCAAGAACCGGGCAACCGGATTAACCGGAGGATATCACTTCAATGAAGCCGATATGTGGAGGGCGGTGGTGTTGTCCTTGAGCAATCCGGATGCATGGAAATGGAAGTTTACCAGCGACCAGGAAGAGGGATTCAAGATTGTTGAAAACCTGGTATGCACCGAAGCACCTAAATCAATAACCACGAAGACAATTATTAAACAACCTTAAAATCAAACAGTTATGGCAGCAAAAAAGTATGTGGTTGAAACCGCTCATTATCGGCCATGTTACCGAAGAGGTGATCTGGAGGATGAATTGGTTTATGAAGAACCCAAATATTTCGCCACCAAGAAAGAGGCGAAGGTGTTCGTTGAAAAAACCGGAGCCCGCAAATCCCACGGGGATAAGGAAATGACGGTATTTTTCAGATACACCGGTAAAACCTGGGTACATGAAAACACCGGGGAGGAATGTGAGGAGTATTACAGATATGTACTTAAAAAATTATAAATCATGAGATACGACGAATATTTAAACATCAAACAGGAATCGGAGTTCAAAAGAAACGAGGTTTCACAGGAACCCATTAAAGTACATATTGTAACCCGCTCCGAATACTTTCGGGCAAGACGATTCTGCGAGGAATTTGAGTTGCAGGACATTTCCACCGAATTTACAGCGGAAGACTTCAAGGCGTTTGAGGCCAACCTCGAAAAGGTTATGGGTCAACTCAGATTCAAGGATCCGGATGAGGGAGTGGAAGAAAATTCATTTGAAACCATTCATAAAATGATGGATGTCACCGATTGGCAATGGTATGGTATTCTTCGTGAGGGCCACGTCCCAACCATACCGGAAATGGAAGAGCATATCCGTGGTTTGTTCAGATCCTGCATGAATAGCGGACATGCCAGGTCCTCCGCAGCCTCCGGTGGATTCTTTGTGGCCACAGACATCCTTTACCATCAGGTTACCGTGAAATTCGAGTTTGAGAATTTGACCGCCGATGATGAAGGGGATGATGTCTATTAAAATCTTTGATATTTCCGGAGATCTTTTCCAAAATATATAATTATATTGCTTTAGATACGATCCTCGGTAAAATCAAAGAAAATCGGGCAAAAATAGCAAATAAAAAAGGAACTCTCAAACCGGGAGTTCCTTTTTCGTATGGAAGAAAGTGAAAAGATTTACTGAATAGATGCGAGTTCAGCCGCCACCTGGGACAACATCTCAAGGCGTACTGGGTCATTTTTGTAGCGTTCGGTCAGTTCTGCAATTTTCTCCTTACGTTTGGCGATTTCATCTTTTTCAAGTTGTTCCTGAATCATTTGGCCTTCGGCCTTCTTGGCTTCCTTAACGGCACCGTCGATAGCTTGTTCGTAAAGTTTGGTTACATCCAGACGGGTATACTTTTTGATAGACTCGCAAACCTGGGCGATATTACCTTTAACCTCCCAAGGTTGGGAATGATTGGTTTGAAGCATACGGGCAAATGCGTTACCGTTATTTTCGATAACAAGGAAACGATCGTTTGCGGAGCTGATGATGGAAACATTGTTAAGAATTGCGATGGATTTGAAGTTTTCCACGATTTTGGCAAATCCCTCCAAAATGGCTGAACGATGGCCGCGGAGGTTAATTGGTGTAGCCTGAACAAGATAGTTATTGTTTTCGCGAAGTTGATCAACAGTGCATTCGGTGACGGTACCATCCACAGTGATGGTGCACTTAACCACTTCGTTTTCTTCAAATACCTTATAAGTACGATTTGCGACCTCCATTACCAATGCACTGTCCTTGTATTGGCAAACCTGCTGTTCCAGCATTCGTGCAATGGTCATAAAATTGGCATCCACATCCCTGCCGTCCATTTCAACAATGGAGTTTTCGTTGGTCTTATAAATATGACCACCGGCGTGGAAGATAAAGGAACCGTTATTCTCGACCACCAAGGAAACCGGGTGAACTGCGGTATAGCTTTCACTATACTCCACAATAGGTTGCTCCTTATAGATGGACCTTGCGATGTTGCGGAAACCCTCAACATACATAACGTTCTTCAGGGCACCGGATTTGATGTAGGATACGATTTCCTCCTCTTTCATTTCCAACATTGGTTGTACCTGTTCCACAGCGCGGAGTTGCAGGTAGTTACCCTTACGGGTTCCGTTGGAGATGGATTCGCATACACTGGCGAGTGCCCAACCATAACGATTGGCGTCCAGGGTTTCTGCGATCTTACCAACCACTTCCTGAATACCGGTGTCGTAGGAAATACCACGGGCTTCACGGAGGAATGCATTTACAGTACCGCAGGTTGCAGGATTGGCCACCATAATGGTACGATATTTATTGATTAATTCAACACCAAGAGCGGTTTGGGCTTTGGCTTCAAACAATTTGCCGGAAAAATCAAGCCCGGCCAGAACCTTAAAAACTTGCATAAGTACTATAGTTTATTTCTTATCGCGGCTTTTGACCGCATTTCCTTTATATAATAATTGATGAATAAATAACTTTGAAATAACATTAAATTATATGACGTCTGTAATGACGTCTGTAACACCACCGCCTGTATTATCAGTATGAATACTAATGGTGCTGGTAATTGCTATAAACATTCCCATGGTCGCGCAAGTGGTATTGCCGAGAATGCGGCCGGTTCTTGTATAATATCGTTCTTCGGTTACCTGTGTTTTCAAACGACCATTATATTCATAGAAATCCCAAAAATCCTTATAAAATCCACCATATTCATCCTCAATATTTGGATTATCGCTATGGGTCAATGTTTCAAGTGCCGGTCCAAATGGGAACGTTAATAAACCATTCAATTCAACATCGTGTTTAAAATCCATGATTCCAACACCCCAAAATGGTGCTAACTCTTTGAGTTCTTCCCATGGCTCATTATGAAAATATCCTTCATGTTGAATAATAATCGGATATACCGGTTCATTGGCAGTCCAAATAAATCCGGATATATTATTATCGTTGTCCCGTTTTTCAGACCAGGAACCATCTTCCGAATTGTTTGCGCAGACTTTTAAGTTATCATCCAAGGTTCTTAAATTTTCGGTAATATCGGTAAATTTGGATTTGAGAATCTTTGTGTTTGGAAATTCTGGTTTTCTATATTTCTTACCCAAGTCCAAAGCAGTAAGGTCCCCACCACCAACTTTCTCAAATACCGATATATATGAAATTGCATTGCTATCATCAATCTCAAATGATTTAACTTCAGGACTTGAGGTTTCGCTATCGTACCAGGATTTTATAGTAAAATTTTTCATAACAATACCGTTCAATGAGGCATTTTCCACAACACTACGACTATCGGATGAGCCGGCAACTCTTGTAAAACCACCGGTTCCTATTAAACGTCCTGGCAAATTCATATCTGTTACTTCTGTTTCAGGCATAATTATTAAAATTTATTTTTTATCCGTCAATTTGTGTTGTTACTGCATTAATTTCGGCCGAAGTTGCACCAAATATAATATTTCTGGTGGTTAATGGTAATTCATTTTCAAATGCCATAGCTGCGTGAATAGGAGCTCGATATGTTGTACCATTTTCCGCATATTGAATAAATCCAACCGGTATTACGGATAAGTTGATTTTTGAGATATTGTTGTTGTTGAAATCTGTTATGTCATGATTATCCGCCTGTTGTTTTATCACTTCGTTGATTCTGATATCGAATCCCACATAATATTCGAGCTGTAAATTTTTATAATCCAATTTACCACGGATCGGATACATTTGTTCCAAGTTGCTCTGTTGGTTTTGACTTTCGGATTTGCTCATTAATGAATATACCGATCCTTGCGATGTAACACCTTGGTCTTCGGTAACACCACTTTGTACATAAATATCATTATCTTTATAGGTCCAATCCTGAACTCCCCCATATTGAACACCGGTTGCGCCTTGAACTGCACAGCGCCAACTTGGATTTGAAAATCCGATGTTTGTGCCAGTTCCGCCGTTTCCACGTTCCCGGATTTGAGCATTTTTTAAATTATCACTCAGGATACCGGTATTACCATCCAATATTAATTTGTATTCTTTTTTCACCAAACAAAAATAAAAGCCATCAAATCTCCCCGGGGAGGACATAACTGTCGTTATTGGAATATTATACTCAACTACATCATATAACTTTGGTTTATTCTTACGAATAGCCGAAGTGGCATAATCTTTTTCATCTGCAATTTTATTTGGTACATTACCATCTTGAGCCCACATATTGTTTATATTACCATAATAGCCCATCATTATATGCATATGATGAGGAATATTTAAATTATTCCGATCTGCCCCTACCTCATTTGAATTTGTTGCTCCGGAAAGATATCCAACTTTTAAATTTAAGTTGGTAAATAGTTTAACCACATATTTGGTTTTATTAAATGGGCCTCCAATTGCTTCTGTTGCCGGGTGTGTTTCCATTTCTTTTGAAAAATCACATCTCGTCCCGGTAAATTTACTTACAACTGCAGGCAATAAATCCGATATCGGACGAAAATCCCTACCGGTTGCGGTTAAACCATGTGCCGTGATATTTCCTTGCACCTCCATATCACCCTGTACGCATGCATTTCCCTGAACCAATTCATTTCCTTGAACTGTTAAATTCTTCCGAACTAAAGCATTTCCTGCAATATCCAGGTTGTAATCAATCAACCAATCCCCAATCCGTTGTCTTGAGTCTGATGGATCCGGAATATCAACATGTGTGTTCGCTTCCGGAACCGGGGCAATATGCAATTTACCGGCTTGTGGCACCGATTCGCATGGATCCGCTGTAGTGTGGGAATATAACATGTGATAAAATGTTCTCGCATATGGGAAGTTTGTGATATCATCCGCCGGCAGAATCAATCCACGCAAATCAGGAACAGTCTGATCGTGAACAAATATACTATTCAAATAATTGCGGAAGGCTTGATGGTTGATTTTATCGAAAATATCATCCGCCCCGGTATGGTCACAAAGAATGTTAACATCGGAATTCTGTATAAATGGTCTTCCCAAAAATGCGTACGGATATGAATTGGTTTGGTCATTTGCATCGTTATAAAACACTAACATAAAATCATTTGGTCTTACAAGAATGGTTTGATCATCCCCATATCTAAATTCAACTCCATCATCCACGGCAACTTTGTTACTCGTCCAACCAACAACCTGTGTATCACTAATATATTGCAAATATTCGATATTGATTATATCTATGTTTCTGGTTCCTTTTGCAATATGCACCTGCGGGGTAATACCATCCGAGCCTTTAATACCTTGTGCTGTTACACCGGTTTCCTGGCCATTAACCATCCAACAAAATTCATGAATGGTTTCATCGAAGTAAAGTTTTGGAACAATGTCGGATCTCCAAACTTGCCAATTCCAATTTTCCGGATAATCCGGATCGCACTCTTCACCATCGGCTTCTCCAAAAACAACGGTAGAAAAATCATGGAATGTGGCATAGTCATTATCAGTGTCCTCCATATAGGATTTAAGATCGTTGATTCTCCCATCAATAAATACCAGCGGGGCCACAATATAGGCTTTACCAGTGAGTCTATCAATGGTGAGGCTTACTTCAAGACCTGCGGTTGTGTCATTCGGAAAATATCCGGGAATTGCATGGCGGTCTCCAATTTTTGGAGCAATTGCATCGTCTCCGGTTTCCAATGTATCATCCACAGATCCAATTGAATCTTCGGCATGAAACACCGATGTATCAAAAATGGTATTTAATATGGCAGCACCAAGTTTGGAAATTCCATCGCTTGATGTAAGACCTTCATCAATCGTTATTTTCTCGGCAACCATACTACTACCATCATTTCCCCTGGCATACTGCACGGAGATTAATCTTTCAATATTATTTTTGATTGCCGTACAAAAATCACGAAAGTTGGTTTGAAAATTTTGATCACCAAGTTCCGGTATTGGCATTCCCTGTAAAAAAGTACTCATATTTTGGTGTTATTTATTTCAAGTTAAATTCTATAGTATAAATAATATCGTTTATGTTGCTCTCATCCAAATAATCAAAATCGTAAGAGATGGTATAAAGTTCATGAATCCATCTTTTGAGGGATTCCGTTATCTGGACATTCATTATTTGGGAAATATGTTGATACAATAAGGCCCAAAAGTCCTCCTCCACATTATCTTCATTATATGGTATTGGTTGATTAACCACTTTGGTCCCCACATACTTTTCCGGTAATGCAATGATTCTTCCATCATTCTTCCAACAAATATCACCAACCCAATCTTGGTAAAATTCAGGTCGTTCAATAGTATCGCGCTGTTCCTCGTATGTATAAAAATCAATACTCGGATAATCCGGGGTAAACCCGGTTTTGAGCATTTTGTTGTAATATTGCACCTTCGGATCATTTATGTTGTTCCATTGAATATATGGGTAATTCAAATTAAACCGGAGGCGATCATTTGGATTTATAAATATTGGACATAACCTTCCGGTATATCGAAGCACAAAGGCATCCGAATCGTTGGTTTTGAACATATTAAGTTCAGTGGGATTTTGATCCCCAACCTTTTCAACCGTATGGGTGGTAATGCCACCACGGAAATTAACCCGATAAGGAGGAATCCAGTTTTCAGCAAGATGAATCATGAAATCCCTAATGGCATTCATATCAGTATCGCTCATAACCTCATTTTGTGAATTATCATTTTGAAGGTCTTCCACCCAATGTTCGGATTCCTGCAAATCGCTATGGGATCCCCCATCCCAATGCTCAGGCCTGATGGTATTAAATCCATCCAGCCAGTTGGTAATTCGTTTGAGGGTGGCTTCACTTGTGGAGGTTTCCAGAAAATTAAAATATAAATCATCGTCCTTCCAAAGGATAAATAATCCAAAGGCATTGTTATGCCAATAGTAATGGGAGTGGTCTTGAGTCGGTGTGTTGGTTTCAGGATCGGTATCAGTATTAGGATTCGTATCATTGTAAAGATCAACCGTACTTACCAATAAATTGGAAAAATGCAACTTGTATTTGGAAAAAACATTACGAATACCATCATTCCATAATTGGTTTAAATCAAATCGGTTATTTTGCAGGTAGGCTATACCGGAATCCTCATTTATAATCAATTCGGAGTACCCTTCGTGTTGATCGTTGTAATTCAACATACGATACATAATATTCGAAATTATACCGTTGGTCGAGTACCCGGTTAGATCCAAATGTTCGCACCAATGTACAGCGTTATTATAAACCGTGTGTTCGGATTTTGAAATATCCGCCTGATCATAATACCTACCCTGAATGCAATATAATTCCCCGGCACTCATGAATGTTGGAGCAAATCCATCATTGAAATTGTAAATATAACCAGGATTCTCCACCATTGACCAGTGAAAAATTGGTTGGGTGAATTTATTGGCATGCATGTAGTCGATGATTCTATTATCCCCGAGGTGTTCACATGCATTTTCCGCAAGACTAAAGGCATTAAAATCGGCACGATATACCGGTATCCTTGAGTAATTGGTATAGAAATCCTTCAATTCCAAGTAGTTACCATCATATTTTACACGTAAGGATATGGTAATGTTTTTGCCGAGCAATGTTTCTTTTGGTAAAAAGGAAATATCCTCCACATTGAATGCGAAGTTTAGGTTGATGAGCTGTTGAGCTATCATGTAATTTTCCTTAAAATTAAACAAAAGATTATTGTCAAACTCCATCATTGGAAGCTCCCGTTTGGTAATGGAATCCACCATATACTGAATATTCTTCACAGCATACCTTGCCGCACTTACATCTACACCGGTAATAAATGCCTCATCCGGATCGAATTTAATATTCAACAGGCTATCATCCACACCGAGATAAGTTGGTTCGGTCTCGCTTATTGGGTCCGGATCCACATACCGGGCACTTTTATTTAAGTAATCCGTCATATATTCACAGAGAGCCTTGGATAAACCAAATTTGCGACGGATAACATGATCGCGTTCCTCCCCATGAACCCTTATATCCATTTCAAATTCAAATAGTTCGGGATTGGTTTCTTCGGAGATCCATAACGGGCACAAAAATGAAATTTGCTTTCCATACCTACGAAATGGCATACGACGGGCACCCATGATAAACACGTGGGAATATGGATCGAGTTTAACTCCTTGATTATACAACCAATACGGTCCACTCCATTCTCCACTTGCATCCCAAAAGTTTCCTCCGATTTGACCAAAAAGATGTTTGAGGTTTTCCAGGTGGGTATATTTCAAGGTAACCCAGGAATTGTCCTCATTGAAACTGATATTATCGTTAAGAGGTACAATATGCAGTTCCGGAGTATCCATTTTATATTCCCCATTTTCATAGTGTGGGGTTAATGGAATATCCCAACGAACCTGGCCGGAAAGATATGGGGTTGTGCGAATTAATTGATATCTCATGAGTGAATCTGTTTTTTATCGATTAATGATATTTATTATATAATAAGAGTTATTCACAATAAAAATCCATAAAATCCAAGACATTATGAATCCACTAATTCAATACATAAATGAAGCATTGCCTCTGAACCTGGCAAAGGAGTACACCGGATATAAACGCAGTCCTGAAGCTCAAAAATATATGGGTATATTTTGGAAGGCCTTATCAAAATATGCAGTGGATCATGGAGGCAAAATCTCCCGTAATGGATATAGAATTTATTTGCCATATTGGGGGCGCGAACCGGAAGTTGTCGCCGATGATGATGGTTCCTCCGGTTCATTTGCAGGGTGGGTCACCACCAGGGAGGCAATCAAAGTAGTTGTATCTGTGAAATTGGAAGAACGGGATCAGTGGATTGCCGGTTGGGATTATATAGGAGGAACCGTGGATGTTGCATTTAAGGACAAAGATGGAAAAACCAAGGTAAGACCAGGTCAAAAAATCGGTAAACTATTGGTTGGCGAAACCATACCAACAGGAAAAGGCGATATGCCGGCGTTGCCATTTTTCTCCAACGACCCCATTCGGCTCGGTAAGAGCATTCGGGATTCCATAAAATCCAAGAATCTTTGGGTAGTCATTTCAAATCACGCCTACGATATTGCCGGCATGTCAACGGATAGGAATTGGACTTCCTGTATGAATGTAATAGATGGGAACTTCAAACATTACGTTTGGAACGA
>Ga0310696_10003917_pt1 | contig 18400 bp, 18 predicted proteins | sample AusTroGonzalo_MG_4_FD_203885 | JGI IMG/M metagenome (GOLD analysis project Ga0310696, IMG submission 203885) | Bovine rumen microbial communities from tropical cattle in Woodstock, Queensland, Australia - Gonzalo_02 (v2) (version 2) | ecosystem: Host-associated > Mammals > Digestive system >...
ATCCGCAAGGTATTCGGGGTAATCCATGTACAGACGGGTGACCGAACGGCCCATTCCGTCCACCCACATCTCGTATCCCTGGTTCTTCAGCAGGATCATGATCTCCTGCGTCCTTCCGGTAGCGAAACTGGGGATGAGTGCGGTACCGCCGCGGTCGACGACCTCGGCGATCTTGTCGAGGAACTCCTTCTCGACGGCCTTCCTGTCGGGGTGCGTGCGTCCGCCGTACGTTCCCTCGATGAACAGGTTTTCGCATTCAACGGGTCTTGCACCGTCCACGAGTCTCTGTCTGATCGTGTGTATGTCACCTGAGTAGACCGTATTGGTGTCTACTCCGAACTCGAACATCGCCGCTCCGGGGATGTGTCCTGCGGAGTGCATCGTGACCTCGATCTTTCCGACATCGAACGTGTCTCCGAAGGTCATCGGGACCACGTTCCTCATTGTCCTCTCGATGTCGCCCGTGGTGTAAGGCTGGGGATAGTTCTCTGCCTTCGCTATCTTGAGCGAATCGTACATCATGATCTCGCTGACCTCTGCTGTAAGAGGTGTTGTGAACAGCTCGCTCCTGTCCCTTCCGCAGACCTGAGGTATCATACCGCAGTGGTCCAAGTGGCAGTGGGTCAGGAAAACGTGATCAACTCTGGGTGCTGGAAGCGGATATTCCGGGGGCTTCGTGGCGCTGAGTCCGTACTCGACGAGGAAGGTCTTTCCAGCACCTTCCATGGTCATCCCCATGCGGCCTATCGAATCCGCACCGCCCAGGAATCTGAATTTCATTTCCATTGGCTCTGTGTCTCCTTTTTTTCGTATGTGGTGCCTCTTTTGAACAGAGGACTTTGTGAAAAGAGGGGCGTTCTACGCCGCTCTTTTGGACTGTGATGTAGTGAATGTGTGCCTCAGCACACGGTGATGATGGTCTGTCATCAATCTCTCATATATAAAGGGATGTAACCTCGAGGTTAAATACCGACAGCCCCGAAAAATGTCCCGAATACAAGGAAATTTAGGTTATGTTTATAAATAGGGATTGCAATAGACCATATGCTGATACGTCAGCAAGTGGGATGCATTTGAAGAAACGCTCTAGTGGCGCCTCCGTTTCTGGAGGGGCGAAGATTAGAGGTGCAGCAGAGGCTGTGCTCGGCACCGATCTGAAAGGCCAGAACAGTGTATACGATACACGTTCGGGCACTCTTCTGACGATAGTCCTGCTGTTCATTCTCGGATGGATCCCGATGATCGGCCAGATGGTCGCAGGATTCGTAGGGGGCAGGAGGGCCGGATCCCCTATGAGGGGCCTCATCTCATCCTCCGTCGGAACATTCATCGTAGTCGCATTCCTTTTCCTGATTGCAGAGGGTCTCAGAGCCATCAATTCCGCATTGGTCAACGAGCCCGATGGCGACATCGCAATGCTGATCACTTCCTATCCGCTGATCGAGCAATTGTTCGATCTGGCACTTTCGTATCTGAGGGACCTGTTCGGCGGTGCCGACTTCACGATCAACTACTCGTCGTACGCGATCACGATCCCCTTCGGAATCATCGGCGGCATCTTCGCTAACCAGGCTCAGAAGGAAGCACGTCTCATCGTCGCGCGCACCGGAAAGGCCACTGCGCGCAGGATACGCTCCATGGACGCATACAAGGAGGGCAAATCCTTAGGTTTCGAGACCTACGAGCAGTACACCGCGATGTCCGTGAACTCGATGACATCCCCCGCACCTGCCGCGGCCAAGAAGGCACAGGCCAAAGAAAGGACGACGACACGTTCAAGGACCACACCCGTCACCACCACCGTGAACGGAGCGAAGGTACAGTCCTCGGCGACATCCTCGGTCGTCGGAATGCGCAAGAAACAGGACAATCAGGATGGGGAATCCACCGTTTACATCTGAATGACCCGTCTTTTGCATTTTCCGCATACCTCTCAAGACAGGATTGACAGGGTCCCCTTGCCGTTCTAACGGTACTTATTTTATAGAGAGATTCGTTCACGGATGATAGTTAAAAAGGGTGGTAGACCTTGTTCTGTGAAAAATGCGGATCAATGATGTTCCCGAAGGACGGGAAGTACATTTGCAGGAATCCTAACTGCAAAAACGAAGTAGAGATGGCGCCGAAGACCGAAGACAGGATCATCGACGGACCGAAGGGAGAAGGAGTTGCGATCATAGACAGCTCAGAAGAGACCGTGACTCTCCCGAAGCAGCGTGTCATCTGCCCCAAGTGCGGAAACACCGAAGCCTACTACACCATCATGCAGACCCGTTCTGCCGATGAGCCTTCGACCATACAGTTCCGCTGCTGCAAGTGCAGCCACTCCTGGAGAGAGTATTAAACTCCGACGAAGATACAAGTGAGGCATCATTATGTTCAAGGCGGAAATCAGAGCGGATACACTGAAGGGATTGGTCAATGTCATTTCCACACTCATTGACGAGGTCAAGTTTACCATCTCACCCGAGGGAATGACCCTCAGGGCTGTCGATCCCGCACACGTTGCGATGATCGAACTCAACATCGAATCAGGAGCATTCGAATCCTATGCTGCCGACCAGACCGAGATCGGTCTCGACCTGGACAAGGTGAAGGACGTCCTCAAGCTCTCATCATCCGGCGACATCATCTCGATGGAGCAGGACGAGGGATACGGAAGGCTCATCTTCAGGGTCGGAAACATCACCAGGCGCATGAACCTCGTGGACACCTCCAGCATGAACGACCCCAAGGTCCCTCAGCTGGAGCTCTCAGCTAACATCGAGGTCCCCGTTTCGGAACTCCAGAGGGGAATCAAGGCATCCGAGAACATCTCAGACCACATCGCACTCACCATCACCGCCGACTACTTCGAGCTGGCATGCGAGGGCGACACGGACTCGGTCAACCTCAAGCTGGACAAATCGCAGCTCACAAGCCTCACCGTCAGCGACGGTGCGCCCAAGTACTGCAGTCTGTTCCCTCTCGATTACTTCTCCAACCTCATCAAGGCGGTCCCGTCGGATGCGACGGTGAAGATCGATCTCGACAACGATTACCCCGTGATGCTCAATTTCGCGCTCGCGGAGGGAAAGGGATCGGTCAAGTACCTGCTTGCCCCCAGGATTGAAAGCGAATGATCGGGTGATTGAGATGAAGGCGGAAGAGATCCAGAGGATGGCGAACAAACTCAGGCTCCACGTCATAGAGATGACCACAGCGGCCAATTCGGGACACCCCGGCGGTTCGCTCTCTTCCGCAGACATCGTCGCTTCGCTGTATTTCAGCGTGATGAAGCACGACCCCAAGAAACCCGATTGGGACGGCAGGGACCGTTTCGTACTTTCCAAAGGTCACGTCGCCCCCGTGCTCTATGCGGCACTGGCGGAATCCGGATACTTCCCTGTTGAGGATCTTATCACACTTAGGAAATTGGGTTCGAAGCTCCAGGGCCATCCGGTCCGCGGCAAGGTCCCCGGCGTGGAGATGTCCACAGGTTCGCTGGGACAGGGTCTGAGCATGGCCTGCGGAATCGCACTCGCAGGAAAGATCGACGGCAAGGACTACAGGACATACTGTCTCCTCGGCGACGGGGAACTGCAGAGCGGACAGAACTGGGAAGCAGCGATGTTCGCTTCCAAATACGATCTGAACAATCTCATCGCGATAGTCGACCGCAACCACCTTCAGATATGCGGCGACACCGAGAAGGTCATGGCAGTCGATCCCCTTCCGGAGAAGTGGCTGTCCTTCGGATGGAATGTCATCGAATCGGACGGACACGATGTCAACAAGATCCTGGCGGCCTTCGAGGATGCGAAATCGTTCAAGGAAGGTCCGACCGTGATCATATTCGAGACGATCAAAGGAAAGGGCGTATCGTTCATGGAGAACAACGCCGGATTCCACGGCAAAGCATGCAACAAGGAAGAGTATGCAAAGGCCGTTGCAGAACTGAAGGAGTTGATCTGATGGGACTGGCACAGCGTAACTACTACGGCAAGGCACTTGCAGAACTGGCCAAGACCAGGAAGGATATCGTCGTCATGGATGCCGATCTGGCAGGTTCCACCAAGACCTCTGACTTCGAGAAGGTCGCTCCCGAGAGATTCGTAGAGGTCGGAATAGCGGAACAGAACATGATCGGAATTGCATCCGGACTGGCCGCTTCGGGAAAGACAGTCTTCGCTTCAACATTCGCAGTATTCGCCACCGGCCGCTGCTGGGAGCAGATCAGGCTGGCGGTCGCATATCCCAAACAGAACGTCAAGATCGTCTCCACCCACTGCGGAATCAGCGTGGGAGAGGACGGTGCGTCGCACCAGGGCCTCGAGGATATATCGATAATGCGTTCGATCCCCAACATGGTCGTGATCTCGCCTGCGGATGCGTACGAAGCGTTCGCGGCCACCATGGCGATAGCCGACTACAAAGGACCGTGCTACATGAGGCTGGGCCGTGCGGACTTCCCCATAGTCACAGAGGAAGGCGCCAAGTTCGAGATTGGAAAGGCCAAGGTCCTCAGGGAAGGCAAGGATGTGACTCTCATAGGAACAGGTCAGATGGTCTCTGCATGTCTGGAGGCAGCGAAGGAGCTGGAATCCAAAGGCATCGGCGCAGAGGTCATCAATGTATCAACCATCAAACCGTTGGACACAGAGTGTCTGATAAAATCGGTCTCCAAGACCGGATGCGCGGTCACAGCCGAAGAGCACAGCATCATCGGCGGACTGGGTTCGGCGGTCGCAGAGGCATTCGCTGAAGAGCACCCGGCACCCATCGTCAGGGTCGGAACGAAGGATACGTTCGGCGAATCCGGAAAGGCCGAGATGCTGATGGAGAAATACGGTCTTACGGCCAAGGACATAGTCAAAGCGGCAGAGCTTTCAATTTCAAAGAAGAAGTGAGGTATCGAGATGAAGATTTTCATAGACACAGCGAATCTGGACCAGATCAAAGAGATCAACAGCTGGGGAATCGTAGACGGAGTCACGACCAATCCCAGTCTCATGGCGAAAGAGGGAGTCACGGACATACCCTCGCGCATAAGGGAGATCGCACAGATCGTAGACGGTCCGATATCGGCAGAGGTCATGTCGCTGGATGCGGAAGGCATGGTCAAGGAAGGTATCGAGCTCAGCAAGATCCATCCCAATGTCAACATCAAGCTGCCCATGTGCATCGAGACGCTCAAGGCGACCAAGAAGCTCTCCTCGATGGGGATCAAGGTCAATGTAACGCTCATATTCTCGCCTCACCAGGCACTTCTCGCCGCAAAGGCAGGAGCGGCATTCGTCTCACCCTTCGTGGGACGTCTGGACGACATCGGAATGTACGGATCGGAACTCATCGCTCAGATCTCGCAGGTGTTCGCCAACTACGGATACGAGACCGAGATCATCGCGGCAAGCATCAGGCACCCCGGACACGTCCTTGACGCAGCACTTGCAGGCTGCGACATCGCGACGATCCCCTACAGCGTCCTGAAGCTCATGGTCGCGCACCCCAAGACCGATGAGGGCATCAAGAAGTTCATCGCGGACTATGAGAAGTCCCAGAAGCAGTGACATGCGTGATGTCGTCATAGTCGGCGGCGGACCCGCCGGTTCGAAGACCGCGGCTATGCTGGCGAAGGACCACGACGTATTGGTCGTGGAGGAACACACCAAGGTAGGCGAACCCATACAGTGCGCCGGACTGGTCACAGAGAAGAGCATCGAGCTCGCCGGGATAAGACCGGACATCATCAACAGGTTCCGCGGTGCCAACGTCATATTCCCCAACGGGAATGTCGTGACCGTCAGGTCCGATGACGTGAAAGCGGTGATGATCGACCGTACGGACTTCGACACCAGGCTGGCCGAGGCAGCGATGGATGCCGGCGCGGAGTATTCCTTCTCCACGAGGTACGAGCATCATTCCGTCGATGACGGCATTGCGACCGTATCCACATCAAACGGTGACATCCAGACAAAACTGATAGTCGGTGCCGACGGACATTCATCCAAGGTGGCGTCGTCCATCCCTGACAATGAACCGAAGGAATACATCAGGGGCATAGAGTACGATGTCCGCCACACGATGGACGAACAGGACATCATCAACATCCGTATCGGCAGCGACGTGGCACCCGGACTGTTCTCATGGGAGATCCCGTTCGGCGAATTCACACGTGTGGGTCTTTGTTCAAACTGGTCTGCGGGACCTCCCATCGATCATCTTAAGACGGTGATGAAGAAGGCTGGGCTGGAGGATTGCGAGATCATCAAAAAATACTGCGGGAAGGTGCCTCTGGGAGGCAGACGCGCGATCTTCGACGATAATCTCATGCTGATCGGCGATGCGGCCGCGCAGGTGAAACCCGTTTCGGCCGGAGGGATATATCCGGCTATGATGAGCGTGAAACCCCTCTGTGAGACGGCCGAGCAGGCATTCTCGTTCGATGATTTCTCGATAAGGGTGATGGCAGGATACGAGAACAGATGGCGGCCGCTGGTGGGAAAGGAATTGGAAAGATCCTATAGACTGAGGAAGGCATACATGAAATTCACGGATGAGGACATGAACTCCCTGTATCCGTACATGGCCAAGAAGAGTGTAAATGAGGCACTGAATTCCGTGGACATAGATTCACCGAGTCTGTCCGCCCCTCTCGTTTTCCGTAACATACCCACGGCGATCAAGGTGGCCGTGACGGTAATGAAGGCTAAAGTGAGAAGATGAGATTGGCGAAGGTCCCCGTTTCCGAAGCCTCATCTATGATCCCCAAAATGATGAGATTGGATCTGGTGAACAGGAACGCCAAGATATCCAAGGGTGAAGGATGCAGACTCGTTCCGATCGCAGACGGGAAGGAGGCTGCGATCAGGGAGATGGGCCTGGAGATCGTGGAAGGTCCCGCTCATTCAAGGGACCGCACACCTCCCCAGGAACGCATTCTTGCCGATCTCTCAGATCTCCCCAAGGAGGTTCTGGACGGACTGCCCATGAGGTGGGAATACGTCGGGGACATCATCATAATAAGACTGGAAGAATCCGCCGAACCCTATAAGGACAGGATAGGCAGGACATATGCTGAGGAATTGGACGCATCTACGGTATGTGTCGACAAGAAGGGAGTGTCCGGGGAATTCAGAAGACCCAGTATGGAAATAATATACGGTACCGGGACCGAATCCGTCAGGCTGGAGAACGGGATACTCTACGATTTCGACGTGACCAAGGTGATGTTCGCCTCCGGCAATGTGGATGAGAGGGAACGCATGAAGATGCTGGACTGTACGGGAGAGACGGTGGTGGACATGTTCGCCGGGATAGGTTATTTCACCCTCCCCATCGCCAAGTACGCCAATCCGAAGAAGGTCATCGCGTGCGAGAAGAATCCTGATTCCTACGAGTTCCTGGTGAAGAACATCGAACTCAACGGTGTGGAGGAGATAGTGACGCCGGTTTTGGGCGACAACCGCGACCTGAAGATAGAGAGATCATCGGTCGACCGCATCCTGATGGGTTATGTCCAGACGACATCCGAATTCATCCCCAAGGCGCTGGAGATGATCAGGCCCGGCGGGATGATACACTACCATGATACATTCTACATCAATGAATATGAAGAGAAGATAAGGGAGATCTTCGATGGATACTGTCCCGGAAGATATACCGTCGAGGGAATAAGAGAGGTGAAATCCTTCGCCCCATCGGTCTCCCATTATGTCGCCGATATTAGGATCGATTAGACCTTCTCGCCGCAGCCGATGGCTGTGAGCAAGGTGTTCATGCTGTCGCGGTACTTCTCGCCCGTGGAATCCAGCACCTGTTTCACGAATGGAAGGAGATAATCCGCGAAATCCTTCTCCTCCTTGGTGCACTTGGTCACGGGTTCGGTATCGAGTGCGGTGGTGAACGCAACTGACAGGGAACGGGTCTTGTTATCCTTCGGGATCATCTTCGAGATGCTTTCCTTCAGCATCTCCGCTCCTCCGACCTTCGCCGCCTTCGCGTAGGTGTCCGCATATACAGTCACAGTCCCGGGGCGTTTGAACACCGGCAGCTGTGAGACCACATCATACGAGATGTGCTTCCTGTATGCCTCATTGACGATCTGTGCAGGATTCATCTTCGACACATCGCCGAATGAATCCGCTATCTCGTCGTTGGTGAAGTATGCTATGACATTGCGGTAGTCGTTCCAGAGGACGGCGAGCGCTTCCGACGCCTTCTCCGTACGGATGATGACGGAGCACGGATTCCTCTTCAGATATTCCGTCACCGCTGAAATCTCAGCATCGGTACCCTTCAGGTCCCCGATGAAGGCATCCATGTCAGAACCGTAGTTCTTGGTGCCGATGATGAACGTGGCGACACCTCCGCTTTTCAGCGTACCGATCCTGTCCCTCAGGACGGAGTTGATGACGCTGACATCGGTCATGGCGCCCATGGAATATTTCTTCACGACTTCGGGGTCGACCTTCGTGAGACCTTCCTCTCCCTCGTTGTGGTATTTGTGCTCCACGAATACCTCGAAATCATCGAGAACGTCAACGGCCGCGATCCTGGCGATGAGGAATTGCAGCGTGGAAATCTCCTTTGCGCAGTTCCTGCAGATGTGGATCTCCTCATTGGCCGATTTGATCCTGATGATGATCTTGCCCTCGGTCTCGTGTCCGCACTGAAGCCCGTCGTCAGGGAATTCGTACGGGGTGTCCCAGAAGGCATCGTAGATGTAATCGACAGGCATGTTGGGCTTCTTCGCACAGACTATCTCGTCATCGAAGGAGTAGATATGCAATCCCTTCTTCTTGGCCAGGGTGTTGAACAGCAACAGCCTGATCCTGGGGTCGGTGTAGTACTGGGCACCGATCAGCTTGTCGTTCCCGACGGCACCTCTCTGCGCAAATGACACTTCTTCACCGGCCAGTTTGGCCGTTGCCAGATAGGGTACGCTGCCCGCAGCGTAGAGGGAGATGGTGGCGCAGTAGGCCTTGAATATGTCGTCATTTCCCTTGGATGCCGCTTTGATCAAGGCGTCCGGATTGTCCTTGATCTTGTCGAGCTTGGATATGCTGGAGAATGTCTTGTCGAAGGGACACATGAAGCATTTGCCGGCGCACTTCGGTCTGATGAGCGACGGGTCCTCCCATAGGTTCTTCGACCTCTCGAGGATCTCGCTCTCCAATCTTTTGGGTGTGTGCTTGATGCCTCTGAGCTTCACTCTCTTCTTTCCGGGCATACCCTGTCATATACGCGTCTTTATTAAATCCTACCCCAGCCATCCCCGTGGACACCATCAACAGTTTTTAGACAACTGGCACATTGTATTTCTCCGATTGGGACGGTTTGCAAGGTTGTTATATCCGATGATTGAGATGCGTATGCATGGATGACATAGAGCAGCACGAACGGAATGTCAGGGGTTTCCTTGCGAAGAAGCCGTTCTGCAGGAAAGGCCTCCCTAAGGAGGAGATATCGATCTTCTGTGCTGCTCTCACCCACGACAGTTACACTGATGAAGCCACCAAACTTCAGCCGCCCAGACATGTGGAATCCTATGAAAGATTAGAGTTCCTCGGTGATGCCGTTGTGGAGCTTCTGGCATGCGACCATGTGTATTCCGATACGGATTACCGCGAAGGGAAGATGACCGACTACAAGCAGAGCATCGTCACCAACGGGGAGATATCCAGGAAGGTCCAGGATTACGGTCTGGATATAGACTCGGTGATGCTGGTGGGCCACGGCCACAGGAATCCTGACGGTATCTCGGAGAAGATGAGGGCGGATGCGTTCGAGGCATTGGTCGGAGCGGTCTATCATCTTTACGGATTGGAGGAAGCGAGAAGGATCGTGAAAGAGGTCCTTTTCTGACCGTTTATCCGTTCCGTTTTGCACGACAGTTATATCTTAGTAGTATGTTCGTGCGATTATGAAAGCGGTAACTATCGGGAAGATAGCACGTCTACTGATAATCGTAGCAGTAGTCGTCATTCTCGCGATACCAACGTTCGCAGGCATAGAGAGCTTCAAGATCAAAGGAGGAGCAGACTTCGTTGGTACGGAGGCGATCTATGAGCTCGGTTGCATGACCGAAAGCGATCTTGCGACCAACATAGAAGACGTCACGAACGGCGAATCCGGCTATACCATCGTCGCAGAGACTGAGAGCGGCAAGAAGTCATCTCCTATTGTGGTGCCCACCAAGGACCTGGAGGACTTCGCTGCCGGTATCAAGAGCACCTACGGCAATGGAACGGTGACCCTTCTCAAACCCGACGGTACTGTAGCGACACAGCAGACAATCATGGGAAGGAACGGCATGACGCAGTACGTCTACACCGGAGTGAAGCTCACGGAATCGCTGGTCAACATGGTCAACCTTAAGGTCGCATTGGAATCGGTGATCTACGAGAAGAGGAGCACGATCTCCGATGTTCAGATGGACAAGCGCGAAGATTCGTACAGGATCAAGATCGAGATCCCGTACATCCTGTTCGCCACCGCTTTGGCGGACGGTGCCCACTCCAAGATCGGAATCGCCATCGGTGTCGATTACAATTCGTTCTTCGACGTCAAGGTCAGGATGGACATGCCTCTGGAGAGGTTCGTGTCCAACGCCAGCGGAGGAGAGGTCCATCTGCCCTCATGCGAGATCAAGAAGGCCACTTCCGAAGACCCCATAACGTACGACGGAGACAAGCCTGAGTACAAAGAACTGCCCATTCAGGAAGAGATAGTTGTGAACACAGGCGATCTCGATCTCTCGGGAATCGAGGGTACCGGTGTGACGATCGGAGGCTTCGGAGAAACAGACGGCGGAGTCAGGCTTGAGGTGCGTGAAAACGGTACGATCAAGGTCATGACCGATGACACTGCCGGATTGGTAGAGGCTTTCAAACAGTCGCGTGAGGAGGATGGTTCACTGATCATCAACCTTGACGGCGGCGACGACCCCATAGTCGTCGAACCGGAACAGATGGATTCACTCCTCTCGATGGTCGATGAACTTCTGGCGGCACACCCTGAGATCTTGGACATCTATCCCGGAGCAGGAGGTCTTTCGTCATGAGCAGAAAGAACAAGGATGACGAGTATCAGGACGAGGCCCAGGAAGAGACCGAAGAGGAGATCAGGATCAAGAAGTTCAGGATCCTCGGGCTCATCGCAGGTTCCATCGTTGCCGCGATATTCTACATCGGGATTCCCTACTTCTTCATCAACTACTTCATCCCCAACTGGACAGAATACATTCCCGTCGACCCCGAAATGTTCTCGGTCAAATGGGAGAACTTCGTCCCGTTGTTCGAGAGATGGATGTACGCAGGAATACCCATGGTGTTCCTCGGTATGCTCACGTGGGCATGCCCCAAGGGCAGCAGGCAGCGTTTGTTCATGTCCACGGTCTACCTCATCGGTTCCATCGTTTGGCTGGTGTACGTGCTGAACTTCGGAAACCTTCCCGACCTCGTCGTCGTGACCGTGCAGGGCAACACCATCGGATTCGGAATAATCCTGACGTTCATGCTCTATCTGCTGATCCTGTTCAGGGCACTCAAGTTCCTGATCATCTACGGAATGTACAAGGACAGCAGGAAGGACTATCTGGACGGCGAATGAAACCTGACGGGGGCACATCCCCCGCTTCTCTCTTTTTACTATAGATAAGACCAACCTTATATCGTACCAACCTGATTATCGCCCATGAATGTCGAGCAGACTGCAGCAGCCATCAAGGATATGACGATACGCGGTGCGGGTAAGATCGCCAGGGCAGGCGCATCGGCACTGTCCGACTTCGCGATCGGTTACAAGGGTAACGACAGGGATTCGTTCCTTTCGGATCTGGACAAGGCCAAGAACATCCTTCTGGAATCCAGGCCTACAGCGGTCTCGTTATGGAACGGTGTCCACGCCACGATCAAAGGTGTCGAGGACATGAAGGACGTGGGCGAGATGGTCGCTCTCATCCAGAGCAATGCGGAGACGTTCATCGACAATTCCAACAATGCCGTGCGCTTCATCGGCGAGATAGGAGCCAAGAGGATCAAGAGCGGCGATGTCATAATGACACACTGCAACAGCAGCGTAGCCCTCAGCGTGATCAAGACGGCATTCAGACAGGGCAAGGACATCAAGGTCTACGCGACCGAATCCAGACCCTGGAGGCAGGGCATCCTGACAGTGACGGACCTTGCGAACGAAGGCATCGATACCACCCTGATCATAGACAGTGCGGTCCGCACGGTGATGAAGAAGGTGAACGAGGTGTTCGTCGGCGCGGACACCATAACATCCCACGGCGCCCTCATCAACAAGGTGGGGACATCGCAGCTGGCACTTGCAGCGAACGAGGCGAGGGCACAGTTCTACGTCTGCAGCGAGACCTACAAGTTCTCTCCCATGACGCTGTTCGGAGACCGCGTGACGATAGAGGAACGCGACATCGAAGAGGTCGTCAGGAAAGGCGAGGTACCCGCATCGGTCAAGGTCTTCAACCCTGTCTTCGACAGCACTCCAGCAAAGTATATCGATGCGATAATAACCGAACTGGGCATGATGTCCCCGGGTTCGGTCTACGACGTGATGGTTAAACAGCTTGGTGACAAGATATTCCAAAAGGTGATCTGATGAAATCATACTCCTACTTACATCTGGACGAGAACATTGACCAGGACGCATTCGTGATCTGCGACTACCGCGTGACCACGGATATGCCGATGGAGAAGGCCGCGGAAGCGATCGCCGCTGAACAGTCCACGGGAACATGGACAGGTATCAGCACATTGACCGAGGACGTCTTCGAGAAGTACGGCGGACGTGTCCTGAAGATCGACAATGACAACATACGCATCGCGTATCCTGTGGACGATTTCAGTCTGGATATCGGTGCTGTACCCCAGATCCTGAGCGTGATCGCCGGCAACCTGTTCGGATTGGAATCCATAGGCAAGCTGAGACTGGAGGATGTGTTCTTCCCCAAGTGCATGCTCAGGGAGTTCAAGGGGCCGAAGTTCGGAATCAAAGGACTGAGGAAACAGCTCGACCGCCCCGAGAAGCCCCTCGTCGGTACGATAGTGAAGCCCAAGATCGGACTTCCGCCCAAGGAGTTCGCAGATTACGTCTACCAGGCAGGAAAGGGAGGGCTGACCAACAGCAAGGACGATGAGACATTGTCGAACCAGAAGTTCTGTCCCATCGAGGACCGTACCGTTGCTGTCGCAGAGGCTTTGGACAGGCTGAAGAGCGAGGGACACCTGATGATGCACGCGATCAACGTCAGCACGTCGGGACATGAGATCCTGGAGGTCGCCGAGAAGGTCCAGAGCTGGGGGGCGAAGGAGCTGATGGTCGATGTCATAACATGCGGATTCGCGGCGGTCCAGGCATTGGCAGAGGACCCGTCGATAAAGGTCCCGATCCATGTCCACAGGACGATGCACGGTGCCATGACAAGGGATCCTCTGCACGGAGTGTCCATGCTTCCGATCACCAAGCTCGTCCGCATGTGCGGAGGAGACGCGCTCCACATAGGAACGCTGGGTGTCGGCAAGATGTCAGGCAACAAGGGCGACCATACATGTCTGGACGCATGTCTCGATGACATCACCGTACCTTACACGACGGTCATGCCGGTATGTTCCGGAGGTGTCTACCCCGGAATGATTGCCAGCATGGTCAAGGAATCCGGATTGAACGTACAGATACAGGCCGGCGGAGGAGTCGCGGGCCATCCCGGAGGCGTCATGAAGGGTGCCATGGGAATGTGCCAGGCAGTCGATGCCGCATTCCTCGGAATACCTGTTGACCAATATGCGAAGGACCATGAAGAACTGCGCATCGCGCTTGAGAAGTGGGGTATGAAATGAAGCTGATAGCGAGAGACTACGATCTCGATTCCAAGATAATGAGGGTGGTCCTCCACGACGATGACTGCCTGGAGATCGGTGTCAAGGAAGGAGAGCGCGTCCGCATCGACGGTGTCAAATCATATGTGGTCGCAGTGAACAAGTCCGATACGCTGGTCAAACGCGGAGAGGTACTGGTGCCGAAATCGGTGATGGACAAGATCGGCGGGAAGGACGGTATGGAGGTCAATGTCGTGTTCTCACCCAGTCCCGAATCCGTCAAAAGCATCAGGAAGAAGATGGACGGACAGAGGCTGACCAAGGATGAGATCAGCGCCATCATCGAAGACATCGTCGAGGCCAGATTATCGCTTATAGAGGAATCTGCCTGGTTGACCGCTTTGTACATCAACGGAATGGATGTGGATGAGATCGCGGACATGACGACGGCGATGGTGGACACAGGCGACAGGGTCGTATTCGACCGCACACCCGTATTCGACTTCCACAGTGTCGGGGGAGTTCCCGGTAACAAGGTCACGCCAATCGTGGTCTCCATAGTCGCTGCGGCGGGACTGATGCTTCCCAAGACATCATCCCGTGCCATAAGCAGCGCCTGCGGCACGTCCGACTTCGTGGAGACGTTCTGCGAAGTGGAGATGGATGCTGCCAAACTGAAGAGGATATCGGAGGAGGTCGGCGGCGTATTGGCATGGGGCGGTTCTATGAATCTGGCCCCAGTGGATGATATGCTGATCAAGATCGAGTATCCTCTCAACATCAACCCCCGCGCACAGATGCTGGCATCCATCATGAGCAAGAAGATGGCGATAGGGGCCACGCATCTCCTTATGGACATCCCGACAGGCCCTGGAACGAAGGTCAAGACCATCGAGGAGGCCAGAGCCTATGTGCACGACTTCATGGAGCTGGGCAACAGGCTGGGCATCAACGTCGAATGCGCCATAACCTACGGGGATCAGCCCGTCGGAAATGCCGTCGGACCGGGATTGGAGGCCAGGGAATGTATACGTATACTCGAGGGAATGGGACACCCCTCCAGTGTCGTCGAGAAGGCATGCGAGCTGGCAGGTATAATCCTCGAGATGGGCGGAATACCCCGCGGAGCCGACGAGGCCAGAAGGATCCTGGATTCCGGAGAGGCCCTCAAGAAGTTCCGTGAGATCGTGGCCGCACAGGGCGGCAAGCCCGACATCAAATCGGATGACATCGCGATCGGGAAGCACATGCTCCAGGTGGTCAGCACCAAGGCAGGTTACGTTCATCACATAAAGAACAAGGACATAGTCCAGATCGCCAGAGCGGCAGGTGCGCCCGGTGACAAGGGCGCGGGTCTGCTGATACTCAAGAAGAAGGGCCAGAGGGTCGAGAAGGGCGATGTGCTCATGGAAATTTATGCTGACGTGGAATCGAAATGCCAGCGCGCCAAGGACATGGCGATCAACCTCGTACCCTTGGAGATCGAGGGTATGCTGATCGAGAAGGTCTCCAAGAAGATACTCTGATCGGTGGGATCTTGACAAGGACGCTTTGCTTCACCGTCGACCTGGACAGGGATGTGAACGAACCCATCTACGGTTCTGTCGCCGCAGGTTCGAAGGATTTCGGGGAAGGCAACGCCCCCAGATTCTCTTCTTCCGGAAAGGGCACCGAACTGATAGTTGAACTGTTGGACGAGCTCGGCGTGAAGGCGACGTTCTTTGCCGAGGCCAGAGCCCTACACAGATCTGGTGCGTTCAACTTCGTCAAGGGTCATGAGGTCGCTCTCCACGGGATGGACCACGAGGACTTCTCGGGAGAGAAGACAGGCATCCACATGGATGAGGGAGATATGCGCGAGGTCATCGAGAGATCGATATCGCTGATCAGGGACTGTGTCGGAAGCCAGCCCAAAGGTTTCAGGGCACCTTACATGAATTCCGATGATACATTGATGTCCTTCCTGCCTGAGTACGGGATAAGGTACGATTCGTCATATTATTCGTACATGCAGCCGGAGATGCGCCCATACCGTCTGGAGAACGGGATCATAGAGATACCCGTGCCCAAAGGGAACGACGCTGATGGCAAATCAATGACATCATATCTGTGGCCGATGCACGAAGGAGAGAGGAAATCCGAGGATTTCATCGCCCTTGCGGACGGTCTCGAGAACGGTTTTTTTGTTTTAGCTACGCACAGCTGGCACATATGCGAAACGTACTCAAAAGGGAAGTCGGACGATGCTGCCGTGAAGAGGAACATCGACAATATCAGAACGATCCTGGAGACCCTGATGGACCGCGGATTCCGCATGGCGACGATGTCAGAATCGGTACTGTGAACTTCTGGTTCCATCCCTAATAATAAATATAGATGGTCCAATTCCCAATCGGTGTCCCGTTGACTTACGAACTTATCAATGGTAACAATATTGCGGCCGAGCTGTACGGCGAGATCAAGGAGAGGATAAACGCTCTGAAATCGAAGGGTTTCTCCCCGTGCCTGGCCTTCGTCCTTTTGGGTAACGATCCCGCTTCAGAAGTCTATGTGAGGATGAAGGACAAGAAATGCGCAGAGCTCGGAATGGGTTCCATCACATTCAGACTCCCTTACGACACCACAGAGGAACAGCTTCTCCGCAAAATAAGGGAGATCAATGCGGACAAGAACATCCAGGGGATGCTGGTCCAGCTGCCCCTGCCGGAGCACATCAACGAGAACAGGATAATCGATGCTATCGATCCCATGAAGGACGTGGACTGTTTCCACCCCCAGAACGTCGGACGCATGCTCATCGGCAACCCAATATTCCTGCCCGCGACACCTGCTGGCATCCAGCAGATGCTGATCCGTTCTAACATCGAGACCGCAGGCAAACATGTGGTCATCGTCGGAAGGAGCAACATAGTCGGCAAGCCTCTGGCAGCGATGCTCATGCAGAGAGGCAAGGGAGCGGATTCCACTGTCAGCGTCGTGCACTCGATGACCGGCCGTCTGTCGGACATAACGAGTCAGGCCGACATACTGGTCGCCGCGGTAGGAAAACCCCTGTTCATCAAGGCTGACATGGTCAAGGAGGGTGCCGTTGTGATAGATGTAGGCACCAACGAGATCCCGGACCCTACATCGCCGAAGGGAAAGAAATTGGTGGGCGACGTGGACATGGAAAGCGTAAAGGACAAGGTATCGGCCATCACCCCGGTCCCCGGAGGAGTGGGTCCGATGACCATATGCATGCTCATGAGCAATGCCGTGACGGCTGCCGAGTATGCCTTCAACAATCAGGCTCAGAAGTGATAACATGATGAGAGAATGCGAGGAACACGGATACTTCCGTGATGAATACTGCCCCGTCTGCGGAGAAGAGGGGAAGTTCATAATGAACGACTACGAGCTGGAGAAGCTCGGAAGGACCATGGCCGGCATACTCAGGCACGGAAGGTTCGACCTCAGGATGGATGACCAGGGATTCGTTAGGATCAAGGACATCGTCGCCACCGTCAAGGAGAACAACAACCGTATGCACTGGATAAGGCCCCATCACATCATCGCATTGGTCGAGACCGACCCCAAGGGAAGATACCAGATCTCCGGAGATTCCGTCAGGGCAACATACGGTCACACCATTCAGCTGGATCTCAAGCTCGATACCGACAACATACCGGACGAGCTCTACTACCCCACCACACCCGAGGAGGCCGACATCATTCTCGAGACAGGCCTCATGCCCTCCGACAGGGCCATGGTGCATCTGTCGCTGACGTACGACGACGCATTCAGGGCAGGATCGGTCCGTGTGGAGGATCCCGTCATCCTTGCCATCGACTGCAACAAGTGCTTCGATGAGGGATGCGACATCGGAAAGGCCGCCAGGACAGTGTTCCTCTGCAAGCAGGTGCCTGCAGACTGCCTCAGGATCATCCATGAGGAAGAATTCGAATGAGGGAACTGAATGTCATACACCCTTAGGCCGGAAGAGGTCCGTGAAAGATACGGCAAGATGTTCTGCAAAGGTTTCTACACCATCGTGGATGAGAAGAACGGCCTTGCTCAGCTGATCGAGACCTGTACATCCAAAGGACCCATCGAATGGGACATCGTCAACAGGAAACGTACCGGCGGCGTCATCACCGACCTCAGATTGGAAGGTACCACGGTCACCATGGACGCGGTCGTCGGAGAGAGCGAGCTCCGCTTCGGCCCCGCATCGGCGGAACTGGGCGGACAAGGAATTGAAGCTCTTCGCATCGAAGGCGACAGGGTCCACACCGTCTGGAAAGGAATCGCAGGAGCATCCATGGGCGTCGGCGCATGCATACCTCAGGCCGACACGGTCATCGAGACCATCTATCCGGACGATTTCAAGATGGGCGGCGCGCACAAGGCCACCGTCGAGATAGTCACACCCAAGATGGTCAGGGTCATCATCGGTGTCGACGATACGGACACCAAAGAGAAGGGTGCATCGTGGGTCACTTCGCTGAAGATGGCCACCACATGCCCTTACGGAAAATTCCTGGAGCACAAGATCATTCAGCTCAACCCCAAGGCACCCAACAAGACCACCAACTGCTGTT
>Ga0310696_10003918_pt1 | contig 18399 bp, 17 predicted proteins | sample AusTroGonzalo_MG_4_FD_203885 | JGI IMG/M metagenome (GOLD analysis project Ga0310696, IMG submission 203885) | Bovine rumen microbial communities from tropical cattle in Woodstock, Queensland, Australia - Gonzalo_02 (v2) (version 2) | ecosystem: Host-associated > Mammals > Digestive system >...
TAGCTCACGGTCACGAGGAAACGGGCCCGGGAGTTGTTGAGGATGAAGACGCTTGAACCGGCCGTGTCGATTGCGTGCAGTGGGACGGGAACCAGCCCGTTGGCAAGCGCCGCCTGATCGAACGTGATTGCGTCAATCGAGTTGGGCAGCAGCATGGCGACGCGGTCGCCATGATTCAGGCCCATCTTGGCAAATGCTCTGCGCCACTTGCGCACGCGCTCGTAGAACTCGTGCCACGTGAGCGAGAGCCAGGCATTGGTGCGGTTGTCATACCAGCGATACGCCGTTCTGTCAGGCCAGATGCGCGCCGTGCGCACCAGCATATCGGGGATAACCTTGAATTCTTCAGTGAAACGCGACACGAGAGTCTTCCCTATCTCAGTGATTACGTACAATCTGCCTATTTTAGTGCATGACGGCAAGGAATCTGCATAGCAAAATTGCCAATCCGACACAGGAGAAAACTCGGGGGAAGGCGGGGGCGGATCTGAACGAGGGTCCCGGCTTTCCAAAAATGGCAAAATGTTTCCTCAGGTCATGACGGATTGACTGCTCCCGACGGAGAGAACAAGGTGAATCAGGAACTCAAGCGGTTTATTGCAATCATTGGCAGGGCGGCGGTGCCGTTTCTGTTCTGCGGGGTGCTTTTTGCCATCCCGCTCGCAACGCTGATCGCGGACAGAAGCATCGAGCTGCCGCAGGAGAACGTGACGGAGCTCTTCCAGGAGGCCGCACTTCTTGCCACCGCGATGATTTTCTTCATTCAGGGCGCAAGAAGGCCCGAGGGGCGCGCGGGTTTCTTCCTGGTCGCAGGATTCTTCACCGTCCTTTTCATCCGGGAGCTTGACGCCTGGTTCGACTTCATCTCCCACAGCTTCTGGGTTTGGCTTGAAGCTGCATTCCTGCTCACGCTTGCCTGGATCCTTCGCAAGGAGCCTCTTTGCAGCTACCGGATCGGACTTGAGGAGGTTGTTGAGAGCAGGTCGTTCGTGACGATCGCGGTCGGCGTGGCAACGGTTCTCGTCTTCTCCCGTCTCTTTGGCTCGGGATTTCTCTGGAGCCATTACCTTGACGGCCGCCCTCAAGTGCTGGCAAAGCGTTTGGTCGAGGAGGGGACGGAACTCTTCGGCTATCTCATGATTCTGGCGGGCTCGATCCTGTTCGCTCTGGAAAAGAAGAAGTAGCGTTTTCTGGGAGCGTGAGCTCGGCAACATCTTGAAATACCGATAATTAGGTAGCCGCAAGGGCCTAAGAAGCTGCCTATTTGGTATATGTCACCGTTTCCATTTGTAAATCTAATGAAAATCCCTTGGGCAATCTGCTGTAATAGCGATATCACAAAAGACGAGCTATAAGAATCGCTTCTGTGATATCTCCTTTTGGTGGTATGGTTGATAGCCACTGCTGGGTTGCTTGCAGCTGCTGATGTTTTCCTCCTCATCGGCAGTTGATTTGAGGCTTCTCCGCAGTGGCGTTTTTTTTCGTGCGTACTACGGAATGACGCCGATCATCTCAAACGGATGAACGATCTCTGCGATTCGGCGGATCATTCCGGCTCTGGGAATAATGCCTCTGTCCCGGTCAAAGGGAGGCCCCTGTAGATCTTGACATCTTCGAAGATAGCAGGGTTAAACTCTTGTCCGTTAAGCCTTCCAGATCATGAGGATTCTCAAGCGACGGTTGTTTTGCGCGAGAAGGATGTATGGAAGGCTGGTGTCAGCTTCTGTCCGCATATCCCTGAGTTGAGTATGGGGGCAGGAGGTTTCGCTTGTCAAAAAGTCGATGCCGAAGCGAAAGAGTCTTGCCATGAAGAAAGTTCTGTCCGTTGTTATCCCCTGCTATAACGAGGAGCAGGTGCTTCCTGGTGCCATTGACCGCATTGAGAGGGCGGTTGCATCTCTTGAAGATGCCGTTGCCCAGGCCGATCAGTCGGCGTTGACCAGGTTCCCCGGCCAGGATGTGCAAATCGATCATGAATTGATCTTCGTAAATGACGGAAGCACGGATGGCACGCTGGATATTCTTCGAAGCAGCCAGAAGAGAAATCCCCATATCCGTGTCGTCAACTTCGCTCGCAATTTCGGACACCAGATCGCAGCAACGGCTGGCATTGACGCAAGCAATGGTGACGCGGTTGTTCTGATCGATTGCGACATGCAGGATCCGCCGGAAACCATTTCCAAAATGCTTTTTCTCTGGCTCGGTGGATACGATGTGGTCTATGCCACGAGAACACGGCGCCTCGGAGAGACCGCGTTCAAAAAGCTGACGGCAAAGCTCTTTTATCGAGTTCTGGCCGCATTGTCTGACACCAAGATACCAGTGGATACCGGCGACTTCAGGCTGATGGACAGGCGTGTGGTTGATGCCCTGACGGCGATGCCTGAGAGAGATCGATTCATCCGTGGCATGGTGAGCTGGGTTGGCTTCAGGCAGATTTCATTGCCGTATGAGCGTGCCGAACGAAGTGCGGGCGAGAGCAAGTATCCCCTTGCGAAAATGCTGTCCTTTGCGCTGAACGGCGTGCTTTCCTTTTCGATCAAGCCGCTGAAGCTGGCTTCGCTGATGGGGATCTTATCTTCCATGCTGGCGCTTGCGGGCCTTCTCTATGCGCTGTATTCAAAATTCGTTTTGAATAGTGCCATCAGCGGATGGACGAGCCTCATGATCGCCGTTCTGTTCATCGGCGGCGTGCAGCTCTTTTGCATCGGAGTGCTCGGGGAATATGTGGGGCGCATCTACAAGCATGCCCAGGACAGGCCCTTGTACATCGTTGAAGGGTATTACGGTTACGGCAATGAGAAGCCGCCCAGGAAGACCCGCTCTCCAATTGTGAATGTCGAATAAAGAATCAAGTGGCGGCTGACTGCAGGATCATTCGGGAAAGTTTTGTCATGACCATTAAATCGAACAGGTACCTTCCTTATGCGGCATCTTTTCTACTGCCGTTCGGCCTGATGTTTCTTGCATATGCATTCCTTCGCATTGCGCCATTCGGGGATCAGACCCTCCTGATTGCTGATGCACAGGAGATGTACGTGAGTGACCTTGCGTACTTGAAGCGGCTCCTTCTCGGGCAGGAGGACTTGTTTTATACCTTTGAAATTGCGTTCGGCATGCCGCATATCGGGCAGCTGACATACATGCTGAATCCTTCCAATCTCATTGTTCTGTTTTTTGACCTTGAGAATTTCCCGACGATGTATTCATTTCTGACCGCAATCAATTTCTCGGTATGCGGTCTGACAATGTTCATCTTTTTGTCTTCCTCCTATGGGAAGAGCGCGAGCAATCTCATCTTTTCGACGATCTATGCGCTCATTGGATTCAATGTTGCAAACTGCTTCAACTACAACTTCTTCGTGGATGTTGAGCTGCTTCCTTTGATGGCGCTCGGCATCGTGCATATCATCAATGGCCGGGCTCCCTGGCTGTATCTGGTGACGCTCTCTCTAGCCATCTTCTCCAGCTTTTACTTCGGATTCTTCCTGTGCGTTGCTTCGGTTGTTCTTTTCCTGATGTTCTATATTGAGAAGAATGAGAACGATCCACTGAAGAAAAAGCTGATTTGGTTCAGATACACGTCGTCATCGATCATAGCTGGGCTTCTTCCTGCAGTTCTGTGGGTTCCGGCTCTTCTTTCGTTCTTCGGGGGCAGGGCGGAACAAAATTCATTTGCTGATTTCAAGATATCAGAAACCATGTCGTTTGCTGAGGCCATTGCCAAGCTGTTTACAGGAGCAAATGGACCTCTCGAGATAATCGACGGGAAGCCCAACATCTATTGCGGCACCCTTGTTGTTTTCCTCGTCATCTTTTTCTTCATCGATAAAAGAAATCCGTTGCGACTGAAAGTCATTCGTGCTGTTCCTCTGGCGTTCTACTTCACAACGTTTTACATCCAGGCTTTGTCAATGGTGATGAATGGGCTGACGAAAACAAATTGGTTCAACTTCCGCTATTCATTTGTTTTCTCATTCCTGCTCATTTTGATTGCTTTTGAACAATTTCAAAACATCAGACTGCCTGCAAGAGAGGATTTCAAGAGAGCATGTTTTGTGTTCACTGGAATGGTACTCCTTGCATTTAGCCAGAAATTCAATTTCATTGAGGGGGGAAACCTGGTTTTCGATCTGGCGATTTTGACAATATGCCTCGCAGCAATCTGGATGACTTGGGACAACGAAAAAAAATCGCCTTACAAGTTGTTGATAGCGCGTGTTTTGCTTCTTTGTTCGGTTCAGTGCATGTTGAACTTTGCAATTTGCACCAAGCAGCTGAAGCCCATGTCTATAACGCAAGAAAACTTTAGGAAGGAGGTGGCATCGGGCATGGAGTTTAAACGAGTCATCAGCGGGCAGAAGGATGGGTTTGTGAGAGCTGTGGAAGATCCGATGCCGAAGAGAAAGCTTTTGGCATCGCGTATCTATGGATATAACGGAGTGAATTATTTTGGATCGGCGCAGCAGACGTTTGTGTTGGATGGCTTTGGAAAACTAGGGATGAATTGGTGGCGAAATAGGCTTTGGTATCCGAGAGGAATGCCGGAATCTTTTGATTCGCTTCTTGGAATCAAATTTGTTCTTTCTGAACAGGATTTGTCTCAGTCAAAAGGCTATACGAAAGTATCACAGATAGGAGAGCGCTCTGTTTACCGAAACGATAATGCACTGCCGATTGCATTTATTGCACCAGAATCAATAAAGTCAGTCAAATTAGGAAGAAATGTATTTGAAAATCATAATAATATTTGGAAAGCCTTGACAGGACAGGATAAAGATGTATTCATAGAAGAACAAAACATAACTTTTCAAATCCATGCAAATCATGATGGCTTGGTTCTTGGTTCAAAACAAGCCAAGGAAGAGTATGAGCGGTTTCTGTCTAAAAAGAAAGAGACAAAAACAGGAAGTGAGGCACAGTCAAGTGCCTCAACTGACAGTGTCGAAGAGCAAAGCAAAACAGAAACGCCGAAATCTATTGTCAATTCAGGGTATTACATTGAATGCAGTTTTGTGGCAAATCATAGAGGAAATGTCTATTCCCATTTGGTAATGGAAGATCCTTTTGGCGGAACAGTCAATCGCGAGACAACGGATGGGGTTCGCTACATCGGAAAGGTTGTTAAGGGACAGCGGATTGTCGACTACATCCAAATTAAAAACAACATTACTCGAGATGAATTAACTGATGTCCTGGCTCAATACCGGGTCGCCTATTCTGATGACTTGGTTCTGTCATCGTATAGATTAATGATCAAATCATTAAACTTCCGCGATGAAAATAGCGGAAGACGGTTAAGTGGAGAAGTTTCATCAGACGGGAATAGTAGATTGTTTTTCTCTATTCCTTATAGCTCCGGTTGGACACTGTTGATTGATGGAAAGAAATGTGATGTTGAAAAAACGGGAGGGTTGTTTATTTCTGCACAAATTCCTAGGGAGCGACACGTCTATGAGCTTGTTTATTGTCCGGTTGGGATAAAAGAAGGGATAATAATTTCTTCTATTTCTTTTGTTTCTTTGTTATTTGCGATTGTTTATCGGCTATATTGGTTTGTCAAATCTCGGAGAAGAGTATCGCCTGTCGCAATGCCAAACACGCGAAGCTCGGCTTCTCAGGGGCCTCAGGGATAGTCAGATGGCGTCACAAAATTCCAGCGAGTCTCGAATAGTTGGATAGAGGAAATACGGAGAGGATGCTCGAGGAGGGACAAAGAGTGAGCTGTCAGGAATCTGACTTGAACTCTGTCCGTCATCAGATTTTCGTCCATCCAATTTGGAAAAATCGAAAGAAGTCTTTCATGTGTGTGGACATTTCTATGGATTAAGAGCCTGTGTCAGAAAAGGAGCAGGCTCAAATTCCAGAGGTGTGAATTAGCTTTGCACCCTACCAGTCCAGCCCGCACTGTAGGCAACTTGTCTCGGCTCTTGCTGCCAGAAGAATAACCTCTAGGGAATGCGACTAAGAATCAGTGAATCCATGTTTGACTGTCGTCAATGGTTGGGAATTTCCTTCTTGGGAACAATACATGATGGGCAGCGGATCCATTTGCAAAGACATCAATCGAGGAATAGAATCAGACTGCGGAAGGCCTGTTAGCGGGGAGGAATCCTGCTTGCCCTAGTGCTTGGTGCTAGCGTTAGCGGTCGTTTCGTTTTTCATCAATATGGAGATAAAAAATGTTCGAATTCCTTCGTTTAAATTTGAAGGCCTTTTTCTCAAAGGAAGAGGGTGTTTCCTCGCTTGAGTATGCTATTTTGGCTGTTGTCATCATCGGTGTTGTTGTCGCAGTCTTGGTTGGCAACGGTGACGGGGCGATCAACAAGCTGTTCAGCAATATGAGTAGTGTGCTTGATAGTGCTGCGACTGGGACGACCGGCACGGGTGGCACGGGTGGCACCCCCTAGTATCTTTTTGTCTGGCCTGAAAAGGCTGTAGATAGGTTAGTTGGGAGGGCTCGATCATGATCGGGCCCTCTTTTTGATTATTATGTTCTTGAAAAAAAATCGGTATGACTATTCAATCGCTCATAAACAGCCTCATCCTCCTTTTGGCTGGGTGGTGTGCGCTGAGTGATTTGACTGCAAGACGTATACCCAATGTTGCGGTCTTGCTTATGGTGATATGCGCTATGGTCCAATCGTTTAGCACGGGCATGTGGATTGATTGGAGAACTGCCATGGGTGCTTTGGTTATAGGGCTTGCCTTATTCCTGATTGGATGTTTTGGCGCAGGAGATGTCAAGTACTTTTGGGCGTGCATGCTGGTTGTTCCCAACCAGATTGAGGAGCTTTTGATCACAACATCACTTGCTGGGCTAGTATTAGCTATTGTATATTTGGCTAAACATAGGTTTCGGCCGAAAGAAGTTGATACAATTCCCTATGGTGTAGCGATCAGCACCGGATTGGCGCTGTGTCTGTGCCGAATCTTCATCTGAGGAGAAAGTATGAGGCGATTGGTACTCTTGTTAGTGTTGTTGTTTGCGATCGCGGTGGGGGGCTATGCGTTGCTTGGTGGACAGAAATCGTCAGAGAAGGTTTCTGTGTTGTTTGCAACTTCAAATATTCCATCGGGCAAATTTATTTCTCAAGAAAGCATCGAAGTGCGACAGGTGCCTGTGGATGAGCAGCGACGCTTGGTAAAGAAATTCGGCACGTTGTGTCCTCCTGACTCGCTCAAGGATCTGCAGAATTACGTTGCTCGCGTCGGTATTCGCAAGGATGAGGCGATTGCCGAGAACCTCCTTGTTCGTCCCTCTGATCCTGATTTTTTGCCGGCTGTGTTGACACAGGGACACCGTGCAGTCACCGTGCAGCTTAATGATGTTACCAGCGGGATTGGTTTGTACCGTCCGGGCAATTACGTTGATGTAATTCTCACTTACACGGATCCCAACTCCAAAACCCCTCAAAGACAAGGTAAAGTTGCTGTGACCCTGTTTAGAGGGCTGAGGATCCTGGCTCTTGGAGGAGATTTGGGGTTAGCTAATAAGACGGCAACCGATGGAAAATCTCAGAAGAAGACTAGTTCGGTTGTGACTCTAGAGGCAACACCACGCCAGGCTGAGTCGATTGTTTTGGCTAGTAAGTTGGGAGAACTTTCGCTTAGCTTGAGAGCCAATGATGGTCAGGATGATGTTTCCGGGCCGACGAGTACACATGCAAGCGATGTGATGCAGACGAATGCTAACACTTCTCCTCGAAAAAAGAGTCAGAGACCAGAGGTTCAAGAACCGGTTAAGGTTAGGGGCCTTTACGGCGACCAGCAGCGAACGATTACGCTGGAGTAGGTGGAAACTTTATCTTTGATGAGAACTGGCCTTGTATGAAAATAGTAAATGCTCTTGCAAAATATGCTTTGGTAGGGATTGCGGCGACAGTGCATTCTGGCCTGTCGTGCGCTCTTTCGTTGGATGTTAACAAAGCAGTTTTGGTAACCCTGCGCTCGCCTGCGTCGACGATTTTTGTGGCTGAGCCCAGTGTCGCAACGTACCAGCTGATTAGCCCTCGCAAGGTTTTGATCATGGGGAAAAGCCTTGGCGAGACAACTTTCATGGTACTTAATGATGCGGGCAATTCCATCTATACCACGCAGGTCAGTGTCGGATACGACCTGTCGCGGATGAAGCGCGCGATACGCGACCTTTACCCTTCATTGAGCATCAAACTCACCGCGACAGCTGATAGCGTGATTGTCAGCGGAATAGTGCCCACTCCGCAAATGGCCGCAGACATCATTGCCATTGTTGATTCATACGTCAAGGCAGGCCAGTCAAGCGCCACTTCTATCAGTAACTCCAGTGATACAACCGGGGCGGCAACCGGAACCGGAACGATGGGGGCACGCATCGGGCGAGTTATTAACAGACTTACTGTGACATTGCCGACCCAAGTGATCATCCGCGTTCGTTTTGCCGAGGTTTCTCGAGATGTCTCGGAAAAACTCGGTGTCAACTGGTTCTGGGGCAGAGTCCACAATGGGCATCATCCCTTTGCAGTCGGCTTTGCTAACAATGCAATGACGAATACGGTGCCTCATGCTGGTACGAGCGGCTGGCTTTTTAATGAACTTGGCGGAATCGGTGTCCCTGATTTCTCCGCGATGATCGATGTTCTTGCTAGCGATTCTCTGATCTCAATCCTTGCGGAACCGAATCTTTCAGTCGTCTCCGGTGAGTCTGCCAGTTTTCTTGCCGGTGGCGAGATCCCCGTTAAAAATGAAAACACTCAGGGGCAGGCTACTACAGAATGGAAGGAATACGGCGTTAAATTGGATGTATCGCCCACGATTCTTTCCGAGAACCGTATGAGTCTTCGCATTCGTCCGGAGGTTAGTCACCTGGGGCCCTCTGTTGATGAAACGCCAAGCATCATTACTCGAAAAGCTGAGACAACAATCGAACTTGCCGATGGCCAGAGCTTTGTGATTGGCGGTCTGTTGCAGAACAACATCAGCAACGATGTCAGCAAGATTCCTGGACTGGGGGATCTTCCCGTTATGGGCGCATTGTTCCGCTCCAAGGGATTTGAGAGAAATGAGACGGAGCTCGTCATCATTGCGACTGCATATATCTCCAATCCCAACAAAGGACAGTTGCGTATTCCCAACGCGAATGTTGTTATTCCCAATATGTTTGAAAGACTGTTCCTGGGCAAGGACCCTCAGCCAAAGGCAGGCGTTCTTAGGGCAGAGGACATGATCTTTTAAGGGAGTCTGGCGTGAAAAAATACATTTTCCCGATTGCCATTGGTTCTGTATTGGCTTTGTCCGGCTGTGCGCGTATAAGCGGGGAGGAGGGGCCGTACACAGCCATGGATGAAGATTTTGGCAAAGCAACGACTTTCAATATTTCCCATGCGGTCAGTAAACCAGAGCGACTCAAGACTCCAGCGATAATTGGTCCGGCCAACAGTCAAGCTGCGGTGGGAGCGGTTGAGCGTTACCAAAGGGGTGAGGTTCGAGATATCGATAATGATCTGGGATCAGCGAGTGCGGGAGTCGGCAAGAAGTAATACACCTTCATAGGGGTGCATGTCGTTTCTGCAACACGGAATTTGAACGGACCACCAGAGCCAGGTATGCCGTAGCGGGGTTGATTTTATGGAAGAGAACAAAAAAGCAAAGGAAGCAATGCAGTCGTTTGGTTCGATCGGCTATTTTGTGCAGAATGAAGAGGATGCTGACCAAACCGAAGGAATTTTGCGTCCGTGCGGGTACAGAACTGCCTTTATCAGGGAGACAAAAGGCAAGGAGGACTTCCTCAGGAACATGCAGGCGACCCAATTTGAGGGTCTTTCCATGGTGCTTGTGGATATCTCCGGAATCAAGGGTCCTGCGTTTGAAATTGTCCAGGAGGTTGTTTTCCGGTGTCCGGAAACATGCAAGGTACTTGTTCTTGGCGAAAGAAACGACGTTTTCCTGTACCGCTCGCTGATGACCGCAGGTGCTGCTGACTACGTCATCAAACCCATTCCCGGAGCCATGCTGATCCGCTCTGTCGCCAAGATGCTCGGTCAGGGTGACACCGGCTCGACCAACAGCTATACGGTTGCGATCTATGCTTCGCATGCCGGGTGTGGCGCAGGGCTGCTGACAGCAGGAGTGTCTTCCCTGCTGGCTGAAGAGTTTCACCGAAGCACCGCCTGCGCCGATACAGATTTTTCATCACCCACGGTGGGGTCTCATTTGGGCATTGATGCCCCAGGCAACTTGCCGGAATTGCTCGATGCAGGTGATCGTCTGGATGCGTCGCTCATTGAACTTGTGGTCAACAAGCTTTCGGACAACCTTTCGCTTCTGAACGGGCGCAGTCCATTCCGCGTCCCTTCGGGAAATGACAGGATATCGGCGCAAAAGATCATTGACAACCTTGCCCGTCACCGGACGTATCAGATCTGGCGCGTTGCCGGCACTGGAGCCTTGCCTCTGGAGGTGATGAAACGGGCCAACAACGTATACATCTTGACGACAGGTACCTTTGCCAGCGCAGCGAATGCTCAGCAGGTTGTTGAATGGCTCAAACTGAATAATCCCAAGGCGATTGTTTCTCAGATATTCAATCATGTTGCTCCCAACCAGCCGATCACGCCTGCTCAGATGGAGGAGGTAACGGGTCTCAGCAACAAACTGACGATTCCGTATATGCGAAAGCTTTCTGCTGAACTGGCGAGCGGTCACCCGCTGACAAAGCGGAGTCATGCGTTGTATCCGGTGTTTGATTTCCTGGTGGCCGACATCCGCGGACAGGGAGCGAAAAAGAAAGATAAAGGTTGGCTCAATTCTTTGTTGGGTTAATGCATAGGAGCGTTTTGCCATGGAATATGAGCCACTAAAAATCGATCCTGAGATTGCCCGAAAGATTCGTATCGCGGTGATCAGCCAGATTGACACCCAGCAGGCGTTAAACCAGTCCAGATCGGAGCTGACGCGCAAGGTTGGCGACATTGTCACCAGGATTGTGCTGGACATGAATCTGTTTCTCAATGAGTATGAGCGTCGTCAGCTCACCAAGGAAACAGTGGATGACATGATCGGCCTGGGACCCGTTCAGCCGTGCATGGACGATCCCGAGGTATCCGATGTGCTGATCAACGGAGCGAACCAGGTGCTCGTCGAGCGGCGGGGCAAGCTGGAGCTCACCTCGTACAAGTTTCGCGATGAGGAGCATGTGTTCAATCTTGCTCAGCGCATCGCAAGCATGGTGGGCCGACGCATTGATGAAGCGTCTCCAATGGTTGATGCCCGTTTGCCCGACGGTAGCCGCGTGAACGTGGTCATACCGCCCCTCGCGCTGAATGGCGTGTGCATCTCAATCCGTAAGTTTTCCGACAGCATCACGACCCTAGAGGAGTACGTGAAGCTGGACAGCTTAAGCGAAGAGATGAGCGAATTTCTCAAGCTGGCGGCACGAACCAGATTGAACACGATTGTTTCCGGAGGTACGGGCGCAGGAAAGACAACGCTTCTGAATGCCATGGGGCAGCATGTCCCAAGCGATCAGCGCATCGTCACGATTGAGGACGCGGCAGAACTCAGATTGCGCCAGCCCTTTGTCGTCAGTTTGGAAACAAGACCCGCGAGCCTGGAAGGTCGTGGAGAGGTGACATCGAGGGATCTTTTGCGCAATGCGCTTCGCATGAGACCTGATCGAATCATGCTTGGCGAGGTTCGCGGACATGAAGCTTTTGACATGCTGCAGGCAATGAATACGGGTCACGATGGATCTTTGTCAACTGTGCATGCCAATAGTCCGAGCGATGCCATGCTGCGTCTAGAGAACATGCTCATCGTGGGCGGCTCCAATATGAGCAGTTCGCTCATTCGCAGGCAGCTTGCAAGCGCCCTGGATCTGCTGGTTCAGCTCGAAAGAGATGTGACCGGACACAGGCGGGTGCTTGACATCAGTGAAGTTCTGCCTGACGGCAATTCGGATGTGAAATGCCAGCCGATATTCCGTTATGTGCGAGAGCGTGACGGCAAGGGACATTTTGAGAAGACAGGATATATCCCGACGTTTACCAAGAAAATGCTTGCCGCAGGCACTTACGAACAATTCATGAAAATTCTGGCTCCCGCATCCTGATAGTTGGCAGGTGTGCGAGCCATAGCGGAGGCGCAAATGGAGATGATGTTTCTTGAAACTTCGCTGAGGGTTGTTGTCGGCGTTGTCTGCATTGCGGCTCTTGCTGTTGCGCTGTATCTCTATGATTCCGCTGCCGAGGCAAGGGAGAAGCGGCTGAAGTGGTTGCAGAGGAAGCGCCCGAGTTCGATAAAGACTGAGCGCATTGAGAGATGGGCTCAGGCGTTTCTCGGGAACAGACAGGACGTCCTGGTGGCTTTCGCCGTCTCCGGCCTTTCCGCTCTCATATTTGCTCTGATGGGGGCGGGGTTAACGGTTTGTCTCGTTCTTGTTGCCGGAGTCTTTCTGCTCGTTTTGGCGGCGCTTTCTCACTTGAGCAAGACAAGGGAGAGAAAACGCTTTGAGGCAGCATTTCCTGAAGCTGTGGAAATGCTCACAAGGTCTGTAAAGGTCGGCGTGCCCCTCGATGAAGCTTTTCTGTCCCTTGCTGAGCGGTTTGAAGGCGATATGGCGAGGCGCTTTGATATCTTTCAAAGCGAACTTGCTCTGGGACAGTCGTTTCGCGAAGCGGGGGTGAGGTTCTGCCGCGGTCTCAACATGCCCGATGTCGAGTTCTTTTTTGCTGTTTTGTCCTTGAACAGGGAAAGCGGCAGTGAACTTACTCCGACGCTTGAGGCAATGAGCTACACCCTTCGTGAAAGACAGAAGGTTCGCCGCAAGGCTGTCGTGCTCACTTCGGAAATCCGTTCGTCTGCCAAGGTCATGGCCGCTCTGCCGTTTGTTGTTGGAGCTGTGATGATCTTTCTCCAACCCGGCATCGTTGACTTTTATATGCATGATCTGACCGGACAGATTATCTTGGGATTGTGCCTTGTGTCCATTGGCTTTGGAATGATGATGATCAGAGACATCGCGAACATCAGCGAATGAGGGGAATCAGATGATTTTTCAGGGAGTTATTTTGTTCGTAGTGGCTCTGGTGATCATTGGAGTGCTCGTTGCAATTCCTGGAGAGATCTCTCAAATCCGGGTCGAGAAGCGGTTGAAGGGGCTTGATAAGAAGCATCAACGCATGGCAGTCAGTTGGAAGGAGGATGTGAATACTCTTTGCGATGAGCGTTTTTTGCGTTACCGTTTTTATCGGGATGAAGTTGCCAGGATGCGCAAGGCGGGGTATTTAGAGCACTGGCAAACGGCGGCTTTTTTTCTTGCTCAAGTCATTTCGGTATTGCTCGGACTTCTCGTTGCGCTGTGTGTCGTTGAGGTGGATTTTCAGGGCATAGCATCGGTTTTGAAATCCCTGTGCGTTGCACTGATCATAGTTTTGGTTTTTCTTGCACTGCCGAGAATCTGGCTTTACTTTAGGACAAGCGAGAACATGAGGCATCTGAGGAAGGAGATGCCCATTGCCGTGGAACTCATGACGATTTGCATGGATTCCGGAAATGGTCTGGAGCAGACATTCGAAAAGGTGGGGAAGGAGTTGCTTGACATCAGTCCCCAAATCGCCTTGAGTTTGCTTGATGTCCGATCGGAAATGCTTGCTTATGACCGAAAGTGGGCTCTGGAAAAGCTTGAAAAAGAAAGTTTTTTGGAAGAGGAAAAGGAACTGGCCAGATCGCTGCTGGAATCTTTGCGCTATGGCACGCCGCTTGTGGACGCCTTGCGGGCGCTTGCTCACCGCATGCGCGAAGAGAACATGAACAGACTTGAAGAATTGGCGGGTAAAGCCTCAACGAAGATGACGATTCCAATGATCGTTTTTCTGCTCGTTCCGGTGATTATTATCATGATGGCGGAGCCCACAATCCAATTTATTAGAAATTTCCAATGAAAAAAGTCGTTTTGTTAAGTGCCTTGAGCTTGGCTTGCTTTGTGACAGGCTGTGTCAACCTGCCCCAAACTCCACCTGCCGAAAAAACGTTAAAGACTACGGGAGCCTGGGATGTCAATCGCTCGGTCATGCTGGCTGCTGAGAACAGTGGCAATTACGAAATTGCCCTGAAAACAGGAGATGAAGAGCTTGCGGCTCGACCGGACAACGACGAGGCCAAGATCATCATGGCGCGTCTTTTGAGCCGAACTGGACAGGCTCAGCGGGCGAGTTCGTTAATTGAAACTGTCAAGGAGGATCCTGACGGGCTCGTGCTGATCGAAAGAGTTCGCTGTCTGATTGCCATGAACCAGGGAAGCTCCGCCCGGGAGTTGATTGACGAGCAGGAGGAAATGGGAAGGATTCATGGCAAGGAAAACCTATTCGAGGCTCATAAATTGCTGGCTGTTGCCCTGGATCTGGAGGGAGACAACAAAAAGGCTCAAACGCTTTACTCGTCATTGCTGGCCCAGAGGGAGGATCCTGCCGTTCGCATGAACTTTGGCCGGTCGCTCATCGCTACGGGCAATTACGCTCAGGCTGCGGAGATTCTGATGCCTCTCGTGGATTCGCCGAAATATCCTCAAGCGCGTATTCTTGCTGCAGGAGCGGTCAAGAAGGCTGGAGATAAAAGACAGGCTCGCAGCCTTCTTGAAGGGTATCTCCCGGATAAACAAATAGATGGGTTGCTGAAAAAGTGAAGATGAAATGGGTTCAAAAACTATTAGAAGATAAGGGAGTGACAGCTCTTGAATTCGCGATTGTGTTCCCTTTCTTTTTAATGATGCTCCTCTTTTTGTTTGAGTTTTCATATCAACACATATATATGACTCTTGTCGAGCGGTGGGCCATGCAGGCCACTCTGGTTGCTCGAACAGCTGAGGTTCCCAGTAATGTGACGGAAGCGTACATGAGGGATTGGATAACGAAAAAAATACCTAAAGTGTTATACGCAGGCAATTCGTCCAAGAAAGTTGATCTTCAGGCATATTATGGCGACACTCTTGTAGAAGCAATTCAGTTCAGTGAAGAGCGAAGGGGGTTTGGAGATCCTGATCCTGACATACAGGGGAAGGGGCAAACAGTTTGTTTAAGGATCACGGTCAAAACGGGGTCGATATTGGGAAGCCTAACATCGTGGTTTGAAGACACCCTTTCGGCACGGATGTCTCGCACTATAGTCAACTGTTACGTGAATTGGGATGTGAATTATAATGTTTCTGGCGATTCGTAAGTGCAAATCCTTTATTCAGTCTCAGTCAGGCATAGCCGCGCTGGAGATGGCGATTTGTTTCCCTATATTTGTTGCTATTTTCTTTCAGTACTTTGGAGTTTCGCAGAATTTACGCTTAGTGGCAAATCTTGAAAAGGCTACTGCGTGCTTGGGGGATGTGCTGGTTAATGCAAAGCCGGGCTCAGGCATGACGCCCTCGGAATTCAAGCAGACAGTCATGAACAATGACGCTACGATTACAGAGGCTGCGATTGAAAAAGCATTCAAATTGATGATAGAGAGACCTGATATCAAGGCGACGATTAGAATCTATTATCAGCAAGACTCGGATAGTGAACTGTCTCGTCGAGAGATATCAATCGGCGGTGGTTCAGGAAGCGTCATGTTGGAAGATGAATCAGTCAGGACTTTTTTAAATGAGGCACGCAAGAATAGTGATAACAGCTCAGATCAATACACGGGCGATTTGCTAATGGTTCACGCGTGTGTCAACAATCCTGTGCAAAAAGTTAATTTTATTACAGAACTCGCGTTTAAGGGTGTTTATTGCAGTTCTTTTTTTGCGGCTAGACGGAAATGAAAAAAGGATTTTCGCTATGGAGGTTTCTACGAGAGGAGTTGGAATCTGAGAGACGGGGGCTTGTTTTTGCAATTATGCTCCTAGTACCCGTCGCAGTTGCCTTGGTCTTCGTTTGTGCGCATTTATCCTACCTCCAACCTGTTTTGGAAAAGGTCGATTATCTAATGCAAAAGCAAAAGGAAGTGGTAGTTGCACTATTCCATCGAGAGGGTGAGAGTGCGGATGAGGGAAAAATCAAACAGTAAACTAGGTGACGTTTCATTTCAGGAGTGGTCATGTCATTCATCTTATCCTATTTGCAAGATGTAGCAGCGAAGTTTTGTAAAAGAGATAATGGTGTTGTCGCACTCATTTATGCAGTCATGACGCCTATGGTTGTCATGGCGCTCATTATGGCTTTTGATTCAGAACAACACAATCGCTACCTCACCCGAGTGCAACAATCTCAGGCTGTAGCCTTGCAACGCGCCAGAAATGAGAGTGAGGCGTCTTCAGCTGCTGCCAGTGAGAGTTCAGTGCGCGATCGGAGATTAAGTTTTACCGAAAGCTGGGTTAATCTGAACTCCTCCCTTTCCAACGGGCTATCCCTTACACATGATGAAGCTAGGATAGAAACAATCGTTGTTACCGATGTCACCAATATCAAGGACTATCTCAAAATTGAAAATAAAACAGGCAGCCTGGGGATGATTCATTGGGCTTTTGCCAGCAATTATTTCAGCTTGAGAATTCCTATTGATAGTTTGGATGACAGACTTAATCTTTGCTTGCGTGAACTCAAGAAATTGAAGGAGGACCCAGATACGGGACATGTTGTCCCTGATTTCTTTAGTAAAAATATCGTCACGTATTGCGGTCAGTTGCCTATTGGAGATATTAAAAAAATTCCAAATGAATATCGTGTTAGGGCAGATCAGCTAGCAATTTTCAATATGGCGAAGGGATTTTTCCCCGGCGGCAAAGGCATGACTAAAACAGAGATAGCGGCGCGTCTTGGCGTGAGCAGTGTTAGTTCGGGAAAGGCATACCTAATGTTCAACTACCTGGATCTTCCCAATCCGCAGCTTGCAGATATTACGACGAGGTTGAAAACTGACTCTGGTTTTGGGGATTTTTACTATTGGATGCAAGGAATATATGACAAGTCGTTGCCTGGCAATACAGCAAAAGCGAAATTAACATATTTTAATGACAGCAAGAATAATTTAAACAAGACGAGACTGTTTTTTTCGGATTGGATGATCGAGGACATGTCCCATTGGCTTAACGGCAAGCCAGGTTTTGAGAATGACATTAATGATAACCACCGCTCTGTCCGAGCCTATTTCACATTCAATGGTGAGAACCTTACCAAATTGCAGATTAAAGTCAACCGAGGGTACAGCGACGCGGGGTATGGAACTCACAATTACGATTTCGATATTCAGGTTAAGCCAATAACTGAAAAATATGGAACAATGGACGAGACGGAATACAACAATAATAATCCGGATCTAGAAACATACACGATTAGATATGTTGATACTCTTTGGTATCCTAACGATGAAGCCAAAAAGAATAACATGCATGGAGTTACAAGACCTGCATCAAAAAAACAATATGAAGAGTGGCTTACGGAATATTACTTTAGGTTAAATAAGAGTAATACAAAAATAGCGAACTTAAAGACTGAATATGAAGGAATCAAACGTACTGAAATGATCAATGCGAAGAAAACTGAATTGGGTATTTCGTCGAATGATAGTCTTTCTGAAGAACAACTCGCTGCTGTTGAAACAGAATTGCAGAATCATATTCAGGGAATTTTAAATACAATCCATGATGAGGTTTATGGGAACTCCAATACTGATCCCCCGAAGAAGGCATATGATCCTAACGACGAAGAATCTTATGAAAAGTGGTATACGATGTATTTAGGAAAGTCTGATTATCTTTGGAATGGGACTAATGGCGGTAATAGCAACATGACCAGAGGTGCTGGCTTGCCACTGGAACAAAACAATGTGGATCCTGCTGAGGTTGCTTGTCGGATTGTTTATGGCGAGACGGATGGGGTATGCAATAAGTGATCTCTGTTCCTTGAACTAGTCTGCAACGCTAGCCGGTTGGGTCTGTCCTGACCGGCTAGCGTTTTTTAATCAGCCGCAGGGTGTCGCTGTCATCTCTGTCGATGGCAACTAGATGGGGACCGTTACGATCCGAACCAATCGCATGGATCTGAACAGCGAGCAGGTGGATGAGGCCTACAACCCAAAGTCCCGCCGTCCTGACTTTATAACGGCATGATCAGCCTTTTAGCCGCTCAGCCAAATAGGAGACCGACAGTAATTTGTCGACATATTCGGCCGAATCAAATAATCCCGGGAATCCCAGAGCCGCGACAATATCTTTTTCTCGGCTCGTAACATTGGTCAGGTACATTTCACCGGTCGCTGAATGAACCAGATGGACTCTCGATAATTTCGTCAGCAACTCGGGGACTGTATAGTTGTTGCGCAGCCCCTTCGCTGTTTTCGCAGTCGGCCGGCGCATCCGGTGCAGGATGTCGATCGTCGCGGCGGTGCCGATGAAGGTTGTCAGCGCCAGCCCCTTGAGCGTTGCCTCGGACTGCACGCGCGCGCAATGGA
>Ga0310696_10003919_pt1 | contig 18396 bp, 8 predicted proteins | sample AusTroGonzalo_MG_4_FD_203885 | JGI IMG/M metagenome (GOLD analysis project Ga0310696, IMG submission 203885) | Bovine rumen microbial communities from tropical cattle in Woodstock, Queensland, Australia - Gonzalo_02 (v2) (version 2) | ecosystem: Host-associated > Mammals > Digestive system >...
CTGGTTAAAAGCCACTGGTATCAATAATGCATCCCAACAGGGCAATCCTTTGTATGGGTCTTTCAGTATCAGCGTGCCTTCCCTTTGCATCAGCACACCCTTGTCCGTATTGTATGCCCAAGAGTCCGAATAGTTGAAGAATTCACTCCATTCCATTTCTTGAGTCCTGAGTGTCAGCAGGCCCATGCTTCCTGTTTTTTTCCATTCTGTATCTTTCTTGTTTCGCTCGCGAAACATCAGCAACAGTCTTTCGCCCTTAGGGTTAGGCTGCACATCATACAGCGTCTTCCCAAAGTCCAGCGTTTCAGCCATGAGTGACGAGCCGTCTATCTGCTGTCCTATCACCTCGCTCTTCGCTATTGGTGATATTACCTGTGCATAAACCAAGCTGGCTGTGGTCAAGAATATGAATAAGACTGCTTTTCTCATGATATTACCAAACAAATGGATTTTCTTTATCAATAACTATTTGCAGAGCTTGCAGCCTTCGCACTTGTTGAGCTCGCCGCGGAAGCGCTTTTCTACCAAGTAGTGGAGGCGGTCGCGTAGAGGCTCGAGCTGCATGTGGTCGATGACCTCGTTGATGAAGGCATTCTGCAGCAGGAGCTTGGCCTCTTGGAGAGAAATGCCTCGCTGTCGCATGTAGAAGAGTGCGGCATCGTTGAGTTGACCGACGGTAGAGCCGTGGGCACACTTCACATCGTCGGCATAAATCTCGAGCATGGGCTGGGTGTACATGCGGGCCTCGCGGGTGGCCGTAAGGTTCTGATTGGTCATCTGCGAGGCAGTCTTCTGGGCACCATGTTCCACGAGTACCCGACCGGCAAAAGCGCCAGTGGCTTGGTCGTCAAGCACATACTTATAGAGTTCATTGGAGGTGCAATGGGGCACCTTATGCGTGATGAGCGTGTTGTTATCGACATGCTGCTGCTTGTCGGCAATGACGCAGCCATAGCACTGGCATTCGGCTCCCTCGCCAGAGAAGGTAAGGTCGAGTCGGTTGCGGGTGATGCCGTTATGCAGGGTGATGACGTTATGGTTCACGCGGCTGTCGCGCTGCTGGTCTATATAGACATTGCTCACGCGTACATTCTTATGGTGCGTCTCTTCAAGGCAGTAGAGATCGAGCGAGGCATTCTCACCCACATAGGCCTCGATGACCTGCGTGGCCAGGAAGTTCTTATCGTCGGCAGCATGGTCGCAAAACAGCATCTTTAATTCTGCTCCCGCCTCGAGGATGATAAGCACGCGGCGGTTGACCATAAGGTCGGGCACCTGACGCTGAGCATTGCTGGGAGTAGCCTTGAGGATATTGATGACCTGAATGGCACGATCGACTTTGACGTTCTTGGGCACATAGACAAAGAGACCGTCCTGTGCCAGCATGGTGTTCAGGTCGGTGACAGCATCATTGGACTGGCCTGCCAGCTTGTTATAGTGGAAAGAGGAAAGAGGAAAGTGGAAAGAGGATAGTTCTTTCAGCGAACCGATGATCACTCCCTCTGGAAGTGTTGGATTAGCTGTCACTAATCTCTTTCCACTTTCTTCTTTCCTCTTTCCACTGTAAAACATATCGTTGACCACGAAATAGAGGCAGGTAGAGAGGTTGGGCACGTCACAGCTGAACGTCTGATAGGGGTCAACCGGTATCTCGAGTCGATTGAGGTTCACGCCATAGTCGGGCGCAAAGAGTTTCTGCATGTCGGTGTACTTATATCGCTCGACCTTTTTCGAGGGAAAGCCCTGCTTGCAAAAGCGCTCGAAAGCCTCATCGCGCACAGCATTCATCACATCCGACGAATGCTCGCAGATCATCTGTCGCGCCTGCTTATATAAGTCTATGTATTGCTGTTCGCTCGAAGTAATCATAATTCTCAATTTTCAATCCTCAATTAAGATTACTCTTCTCCTATTTCTTCCTTAATCCAGTCGTAGCCATGCTCCTGAATCTGTACTGCCAACTCAGGGCCACCCGTCTTGACGATGCGGCCTTTGTAAAGCACATGTACAAACTGCGGACGGATCATCTCGAGCAGACGGTCATAGTGGGTGATGACGATACAGCTGGACTCTGGCGTCTGCAACTTGTTAACACCCTCGGCCACGATACGCATGGCTTCGACATCGAGACCAGAGTCGGTCTCGTCAAGGATGCTCAACTTCGGCTCCAGCATAGCCATCTGGAATATCTCGTTGCGTTTCTTCTCACCACCACTAAAGCCCTCGTTCACCGAGCGATTAGCCAATTTAGAGTCGAGCTCTACAATCTTACGCTTTTCGCGCATCAGCTTCAGGAACTCGGCAGCATTGAGCGGCTCCAAACCCTGATACTTACGCTTCTCGTTGATAGCGGCTTTCATGAAATTCGTCATCGACACGCCAGGAATCTCAACAGGATACTGGAACGACAGGAACAAGCCCTCGTGGGCTCTGTCCTCGGGTTTCATCTCCAACAGGTTCTTGCCGTTGAAAAAGGCTTCGCCCTCAGTAACCTCATAGAGCGGATTGCCCACAAGGACTGCTGAGAGCGTAGACTTACCTGAGCCGTTGGGGCCCATGATGGCATGTGTCTCACCGTCACGGATGGTGAGGTCGATGCCCTTCAATATCTCTTTTTCGCCAATCTTGGCATGCAGATTACGTACTTCTAACATCTTCTTTTCGTATTTGGGGGGCAAAGGTACGAAAAAAAGTGGAAAGTGGAAAGTGGAAAGAGCAAAAAAGTGAAAAAAATTGCTCCTAACGACTTTACGTTATTATTATCTTCTGCCACCCTGGCCACCACGGTTGTTATTGTTACCACCAGAGCTGCTGCCGTCGCGATTACCCCACTTCTTGTCATAGCGGCCTTCGGTATCGACCTTTCCACCGAACATATTCAGACGGTAGCGCACATGCAGCATGGCGTAGGTGTTGATGCTGTTATAGCGGGTGTCGCTACGTCCTGTGGCATTGACCCAGCGTTCGTAGTTGCTCTGCTGAGCCAGCACATCGTAGAAATTGAGAGCCACCACGAGAGTCTTGGTCTTCAGGAAGGTCTTTGACACCTGACCGTTCCATATCAGCTCGTTGGTGTTCGACGACGGGTCGTTATAGCCACGACGGCTGTTCTCGTGCAGGTTCGTCGAAATCTCGAAGTCATACGGCAGGCGCAGCATGACCTGACCACCATAGCTGAAGCGCCATGTGTCGAGGTCGGCAGTAGGCTGCAGCTCATTGCGCGAATGCTGGTAGTTCACGTTTCCGTCGAGGGTCACCTCCAACCAGTCGTTGCGGAAGCTGACGTTCAGACGTTGGTTCAGGTTGGTGGTACGTGTGGTATTCTTCTGTGCATCGGCCTGAGCCTGAGACACGTAGCTCACATAGTTGTTATAGCGCAGACGGGTGTCGCTACCCACATTCCAATGGGCAGCACTATCGATGGCGGTGTTGAAGTTGAAACCACCGTCGGCATTCCAGTTACCGTTGATATTCTCGGGACGTGACACACTACCACCGGTTGCAGGATTATAAGTCACCTTATTCGATATGCTGTTGCGGATATGGCGGTAGTTACCATAGAGCACGATAGAACGCTTGTACTTAGAGATATAGTTCTTATAATACACATTCAGTGAATTGGTGAACTGGGGTTTCAGACCCGGGTTACCCTCTGTGATATAGAGCGGGTTCGAGTCGTCCCTGATGTCGAGCAGCTGGGTGATGTCAGGCTGACGGGTGTCGCCACGATAGTGCAGTCTGATGTCGTGCTGGTCACTGAAGTTATAGTGGAAGTCAATCGTTGGCGTGAAGTTGACCACATTACGTATGGTATCCACATAGATGCCACGATAGTCCTGGATGAAGTTCGATTTCTGGGGCTGCACCAGGAAGCCGATATTATAGTCGTATTCCTCCTGAAAGTGACGCAGCGTCAGACGGATGTTATGTGTATAGTTCTTATACTCTGAATAGCGGCTGAGACTCTTGTCGAGATACGGGTCAAGAGGCTCCAGCGAACCGATCCACGGGTCCCACTCACGGTATTCGGGATAGACATAAGCAAAGGGGTTCACTGTCTCGTGACTGAAGTCATAGGTCTGACGGTCGCTCTTGTTCTGATTATAGCGCAACTCATAGTTTGCCTGCAGATGGGCACCCTTCCACAGCGGCTCACTATAGGTGACGCTGGCCACATAGCCTTTGTTGTCGCTAGGCGTCGTGTTATAACGGGCCGTGAAATAGGTTGAGTCCTGATCAGACTGGTACTTCTTTACACGATAAAGGTGTACGTCATTATTCGAAGCGTTGCGGTTCTCGCTATCACCTATCGAACCCTCGAAGCGCACGGTGATATTACGGCCATCGGCATTCAGGCGACGATAGAGCTGCAGCATGCCCCATGCATTCTTGTTCTCGCCATAGCTCAGGCTTGCGCTCTGGTTATGGTTGACAAGGTATGGAGACAATGAATTCAACGAGCCTAAGGGGTCTTCAGCATAGAGATAGGGGTCGGCATCAAAGGTGGCACTACTCGAAGTCGAGATACCATCATTAGTACCGTAGCTACCATTGGCACGGAACAGGATATTGGTCAGCGTGTCGGGCTTCCACTCAAAACGGACATTACCGTTCCAGTTGTTGCTTCTACTGAGACTTCTCGAACCACTGTTGGAGAAAGTACGGTAGTCCTGGCTGTAGAAATTCTCACTGGCATTCTCGTTCTCGTTGTCGCCACCACGATGGTTCCAACGCACGCTGGCGTCCATCTTCAGTTTCTCACCATCATCGTAGTTCAGGTTCGTGCCCAGCATCTTACGGGAGTTCAGACCACGACGGTTCCACCAGCCGGCATTCTCCTCCTTGTTGTTGAAGTTACCCATCAGCACGAAGCGCATATTATCCGTGAAGCTGCTTCCCATACCACGTGAAGCATAACGGTGTTCGGTACCACCAGCAATATCAATGTTGGTCATATAGCCGCGGTTCATGCCTTTCTTAATGGTAAAGTCGAGCACGGCTTCCTTATTGCCGTCCTCGATACCTGTGATGCGGGCCTGGTCGCTCTGCTGGTCGTAGAACTTGACGTTCTGGATGATGCTCACCGGCAGGTTCTTCAGTGCCGTCTCCACATCGCCCAGCATAAACTCCTTACCATCAAGCAATATCTTCTGAATGACTTTGCCGTTGACGGTGATGTTACCATCCTCGTCAACCTCGGCACCAGGCATACGCTTAATGAGTTCCTCAATAGGTGAACCCTCTGGCGTACGGAAGGCATCAGGGTTATATACCAATGTGTCTTTCTTCACGATCACCTGGGCCGCACGACCAGTGACAACAGCTTCTTTCAGCAACACAGCATCTGTTGACATCATAAGCTGTCCCAGGTCCTGACTCTGGTCACGACGTAGGGTCACCTCACGCTCGATGGGCTGAAAGCCTATCGACGAAATCTTAATACGGAAGATACCGTTGCCAGGCGCCTCTACGGAGAAGTTTCCGCGAAGGTCGGTCACCGAGCCACCCACAAAGGTAGAGTCCCGCTGGCGGAACAGCTGCACGCTGGCCTGCACCATCGGCTCTTGCAACTCGGCATCTATCACCTGTCCACTAATCGTCTGTCGTCTGTCATCATCTTGTGCCTGTGCGCCAAGTACAGTCAGCAGCACAGTCATGAGTAATATCGTATATCGTTTCATAATCATCTATTCATATCATGGAAGAGCCACCCGCCTCATGGACAAGTGGCTCGTCTACCTTATAGTTATGTGTCTCTGTGTTGGTTAAGACACTGCAAAGATAGATAATTCCCCACTAAAGTCCATAGGTTTTGCACAAAAATAATTGCGCAATGCGTTGCTTACCTTCCTTACATCGTAACCTTCACTTTCTGAAGGCTATTGTCAGCACTCGACGGGCCTACCATCAGTTGATAGTCACCACTTTGGAAGCGTAACGTGTTGGTCTGGGTATCCCAGCTCTCCAATTGTTTCTTCGACAGAGGAATGCTCACGGTGCGGGTCTCACCAGCCTTGAGCGTCACCTGCTGATAGGCACAGAGGGTCTTCAGCGGACCTTCCTTGTCGGCCGTTCTACGGAAAAAGACCTGCACGGTCTCCGTGCCGTCCACCTTGCCGGTGTTCTTCACCGTAACGGCGAGGGTAACAGCATTGCCTGTTTTACCGGTTATCTTAGCATTACTAAACTCAAACGTTGTATAGCTCAGGCCATGACCGAAGGGGAACAGCGGCTCACCAGTGAAGTAGCGATAGGTACGGTTCTTCATTGTGTAGTCGAGGAAGTCAGGCAGGTCGTCGGTGCTGCGATAGAACGTCACCGGCAACTTTCCACTGGGGTTATAACGCCCCGTGAGCACATCGGCTAAAGCCGCACCGCCCTGTTCACCGTCATACCACCACTGCAGGATGGCATCACAGGTCTCCAGTTCGGGTGCCATTGCCATCGCACCGCCGGAGCAGTTCACGAAGACCACCTTCTTGCCAGCCTCATGCAACCAACGGAGCACGTCGCGCTGGGCCTGCGGCAGTTCGATGCTGGTACGGTCGCCTCCACGGAAGCCTGGTTCACTGACGCGCATCTCCTCACCCTCCAAACGGGGCGAGATACCACCGATGAATACAATGGTCTCAGCCTGCCCCACCTGTGCCAGCAGCTCTTGCGACGTGGGGGTAGCCTTATGCTGGATGTCGAAGTTCAGGGCGCCATAGCCCGTCTCCTGTACATAGTCAATCTGAATGCGATAATGCTCACCGGCCTTCACTGTGATTTCCTTCTGGGCATTCTGGATGCGCTGACGAGCCTGCCAGAGATTCACGATAGTGTCGCCATTAACCAGCAGACGGATCTTATCATCACCGCCAATGGTGAAAATGAGTGTCTCGTCACGGGTCGGGATCAGTGTGGCGTCAAGACGGGCAGAGCAGTTCTCGAGATTCACGCCAGGCGCAAAGACCGTGTTACCACCATTGCTCAGTTTCACGGGCTCAGTCAGGGTGACGGTGGTCACTGGCGTGCCGCTCATATCGGTGTTGTTATAGTAAACGGCCTGCATGCCGGCATTGCCCAACGGGGCACGGAGCTCACCAAAGCGACTCTCAATGCTCTCATTACGGGTCAAGCCACAGCCCTGAACATACGGCACGTTGCCCAGCAGCTGGCGGATGCCCTCAAGAGCGGTGATGGTCCTCGTAGGATAACCGGCATAGTTGCCCCATTGCATCACCGAGTCGTTGGCATTGGGACCCATGACCATCACCTTTCCCGTTTGCTGGGACTGAGTTGCAGCGTACTTCAACGGCAGCACGCCATTGTTCTTCAACAGCACAATGCTCTTGCGAGCCATGTCGAGGGCCAGTTGCTTATGTTCCTTCGATGCGATAACCGAGGCGGGAATCTTTGTCCACGACACACGGTCATCATTGTCGAAATCACCTACCTCCATACGGGCTATCAACAGACGGCGTAACGAGCGGTCGAGGTCAGCCTCCTTGATATCGCCACGACGCACAGCCTCTGGCAGGTGGCGGTACTCCGAGCCGCACTCCACATCGGTGCCGGCCAGCACAGCCTGGGCAGAAGCCTCCTCGCTGTCCTTGGCGGTGTTATGCCAACGGGGCAGGAAATCGCGGATGGCACCACAGTCACTGGTAATCAGTCCCTTGAAGCCCCACTCATCACGCAGGATCTGCTGTTCGTAGCGGGTCTGACTGCAACAGGGCTGACCGTCAATACGCTGATAGGCACACATCACCTCGGCCACCTCGCCCTCCTGCACCAAGGCCTTGAAGGCAGGCAGGTAAGTCTCCCAGAGGTCGCGCTCGGGCAGGTTCTCCACATCAAACGTATGGCGGTTCCATTCCGGTCCGCTATGTACGGCAAAGTGCTTGGCACAAGCCAGCAGCTTCTTGTATTTGCTCAGCGGCTTACCATCGTAGCTATAGCCCTGCAGGCCACGCACCACGGCAAGTCCCATCTTCGATGTCAGGAAGGGATCCTCTCCATAGGTTTCCTGACCCCTACCCCAACGCGGGTCACGGAAGATGTTGATATTCGGTGTCCAGAAGGACAGACTCTGATAGCGACTGATATTGCCCGACTGCTTGGCCTGCTGCGCCTTGGCACGAGCCTCATCGCTGACAGCCGTGAAAACCTGATGTAACAAGGCATCATCCCACGAGGCAGCCATCGCCATGGTGATGGGGAACACGGTGGCATAGCCATTACGCCCTACCCCATGCAGTGCCTCGTTCCACCACTGGAACTGGGGAATCTGCAGATGGTCGATGGCGGGCGACGTATCCATCATCAACTTGACTTTCTCTTCCAGCGTGAGTCGCTTCAGTAAATCATCAGCACGCTGTTCCACGTTGAGTTGTGGATTCTGGTAAGGCAATGTCTGAGCCGATAGCGGCAGTGTGACAGCCAGTAAAAACATCCAGGTTATTTGTCGTTTCATACTTATTAATAAGTTAAGTCCTTTCTGTTGCAAAGTTACGATATATTATTGAGAAAACAGTCAAAGAGCTTCTATAATTAACTTTTATTCATTTCTGTCAGCCCTTCACAAAACCTTTCGAGCGCCATTTGCCTGATCGCCAACGGCGTACAAGGATGACTCCACGGATATTCTCGTCGAGGGCAAAGCCCACCCACATGCCCACAAGACCAAGGCCCAATGGGATGCCGATGACATAGCTCACACCCACGGCGACACTCCACTGGAAGATGACGCCGACGACGAAGGGATAGACGGTATCGCCCGTAGCCCTCAGCGTGCTGCCTGCAAAGATATTGGCCGTTCGTCCCACCTCAAGGAAGATATCGACCACCAGCACCCAGACACCCATCGCTATGATTTCCTGATTATCGGTGAAGGCACTGAGAATGCTCTCGCCCGTCAGCGCAAGTAGGATGGAACCGCTGATGGTGATAATCATCGACCATCGGAAGAAATAGTTGCCTAAGACGTAAGCCGCCTTATGGCGTTGCTGTCCTACGAGATGGCCCACAAGGATGTCGCCTCCCTGTGTGATGCTCAGACAGAACAGATACACGAACATGATCATGTTGTGACAGTACGTCCTCGCGGCCAGTGCCTCGTTGCTGATCTGATTGATGAAGAAGGTGATGACCACCTGCGAGAGGCAATAGCTGATGTTCTCGCTCATGGCGGGGATACCGATATAGAAGAGGTTACGCAGTTCCTGCCACGGCATAGGCCGGAAGTAGTGCAGGGGGAACTTGGGGATATGTTTCCTGAAATGGATGATGGCCAGCAGCACCATGGCAATGGCACGACTGGTGGCAGTGGCGATGGCTGCACCCTCTACACCCAGCTGTGGACAGCCCCAATGACCGAAGATCAAGGCATAGTTGCCAATGATGTTCAGCACGTTGACAATGCCCGTCACCACCATGGGATAGACCACCTTGTCGGCACTGCGAAGTGAGGCCGAGAACGTGAGTGACAGCGCCTGGAAGAACGACAACGCTCCCGTCAGACGAAGATAGACGAGACCATCGCCCATCAGTTCGGGGCGCAGACCCATTAACTGCAGCAATGCCTCAGCATAGAAGAACAACAGTGCGCTGACTGCCAATCCTAACACGAGGTTGACGGTCAGCGCCATGCCTACCACCTGAACAAGTCGTTTCCTCAGTCCGGCCCCGATGTACTGCGCACAAAGGATGGCAGCACCCATCGAGAAGAACTGATAAACGAGGAAGACTAGCGAGATGAGCTGGTTATCGAGTCCCACCGCCGCCACGCTATTGTCGCTATAGCGGCTCAGCATCACCGTATCGACAGCCCCCAGCATCATGACGAGGGCCATCTCGATGAACACTGGGACGGTGAGAACCTTCAGCTGACGTTTCAGGGTCATCCGCGAGCCAGCCTATAGATGGCCTCCATATCATCGGTGTTCAAAACCTTGAACCCGCCGCAGGTGTGCTGATAGTCGCGGCTGCACTTGCGGGTCATCTCCTTGATTTCAGCGTCGGTAACGTCCTTACCAATCAGTTCCTTGATATTGATGGGCATGCCGATGGCATGATAGAAACGTTCCATGGCCTCGATACCCTTCAAAGCCGTGGCCTCAGGGTCGGTGAAGTCGTTGGGCACATCCATCACGTTGACGGCGAAGCGCACAAAGCGACTCAGACGCTGGGCGTGGATGGCTTCGCCATCGGTGCGGTCGGCCAGCACATAGCGTGCCCAACTGGGCCAGATGGCAGCAAGACCGGCACCATGGGTAACGTCGAACATGCCGCTGAGCTCATGCTCTATCTGGTGCGTGGCCCAGTCCTCATCAACACCACAGCCCGTCAGTCCGTTATGCATCAGTGAGCCACCCCACATAATCTGAGCTCGGTAACGATAGTCCTCAGGATTCTTCAGCACGGCGAAGACGGCATTCTTGATGCTGCGCAGCATAGCCTCAGCCACATCAGTCGTAAAGTCCATATCACCGTCAAGCGTGAAGTAACGCTCCATGGTGTGCATCATCATATCGGTCACGCCGGCAGCCGTCTGGTAGGGCGGCAGCGTCATAGTGCGTTTGGGGTTCATAATGGCGAACTTGGGACGCGAGAGGTTGTTCGAGTAACCCAGCTTCACATCGCCGTCCTCATTGGTAATGACGCTCGACTCACTCATCTCACTACCTGCAGCAGGGATGGTCAGCACGGCGGCTACGGGCAACATCGTCTTCGGCGTTGCCTTGCCCAGATAGACATCCCACACATTTCCGTCCATGGGCACACCATAGGCGATGCACTTGGCCGAGTCGATAACACTACCGCCACCCACGGCGAGGATGAAGTCGATACCCTCCTTACGGCAGAGGTCGATGCCCTGTTGGGCCAACGACAGACGGGGATTGGGCACTACGCCGCCGAGCTTGACGTAAGCCACGCCACCCTCGTCGAGCAGACCGCAGATCTTGTCGAGCAGTCCCGACTTGACGGCACTCTGACCGCCATAGTGTACCAGCACCTTCGTGCCACCATATTTCTTTACCAGAGCAGCCACCTGCTCTTCACTTTGTTCACCAAATACTACCTCAGTGGGTGCGTAGAAATTAAAATCCTTCATAATTAGTTAGTTAATAATGTTTAGTTAGTTTTTCCGAGTTCCCATTCATCGCGCCAGCGCACTACCGGCTTACCATCCTCAAACTCAATGGGCAGCCAGATATAACGGGCATCACGAGGATGATTAGGCCGCCAGATGTCGGCCATGAAGATGTATTGAGGATTGAGGTTGGAGGTTTGAGATTTGAGATTTGTAAGGTCACTCTCGTCAAGCGTTAGTACGAATGTCGACTGTCCGTTGAAGGTTTTCTCAGCAAGCGGACCGCGACAGGGATTGGGATGCTGCGTCCAAGGGCCCCAGATGCTGGGAGCCGAGAACATGCGGGCCTCGTTGGGAGCCCAACCGGTGCAGCCAGAAGTAATCATCCAGTAGGTGCCGTCGTGCTTGAAGATGGCGGGAGCCTCGTTCTGTCCACCGGGAGCCACTCGGGTGTAGCGGCCAGTATGGTGTAGATAGTCGGCTGTGAGCTCTGCAATGTGGAGCGTGAAGTTCTCCTCTGACGAGAAGATATGATAGGCCTTGCCGTCATCATCGACAAAGAGCGTCATGTCGCGCGCCATCTGTCCCGTACCAAAGTCACGCTTCAGGTATTCGTCGAAGTTCATGGGCGAACCTTCAATAGGCCATGTGCCGGCGTTGGCTCTTGAAGAATAGAGGAACTTATAGGGACCCTCAGGACGGTCGGCAACGGCCACGCCATAGCGTGCGGCATTATAGCCCTGACCCTTCAGCTCTAAGTGGAACCACATGCAGAACTTCTTCGTCACGGGGTTGTAGATGACCTTCGGACGCTCCAGGATGCAACCGCGCTCAATGTCAGAGTCGGTGGTCGCACCGCGTCTCCTTGCATTACGGTTATTGCCCTGACCTGGTGCCGGCTCGGTGACGCTCAGTGCCACGCCGCAGTTGCGCCAGTTCACCAGGTCTTTCGATGCATAGCACATCACGCCCACCAAAGCATCGCTGGTGCGGTCGTCCTTATTCTCGCCGAACCAGTAATAGGTGTCGCCGTATTTCATGATGCCACCGCCGTGGGCATTGATATGGCGACCGCCGTCATCGAACCATAACTCGCCAGAGCGGATTACCTTCTTTTTCTTCTGCTGCTCGTTCCAGTACTGCTCCAGTCGCTTGGCTTCGTCCTTGGTGATATGGATGACGGAGCCGTGCTTGGGTGACACGAAGTTGGTCATCTTCATCTTTCCCTCGCCAAAGCGGCCCAGCGGTGTGAAGGTCTTGAAGTCTGAGGTCTCCACGAAGCCGAAGTTATTGGGCTGGATGCTGTAGATGTCGTACATGACGACCCATTTGTTCTCGCCGATACGCTTCCACACGTTGGGGGCCTCACAGCCTGTGCGCTCGGTGTCAATCTGCTCGGCGTGGTAGTCGTCGAAGTGGTTGATGCGGTCGCTGATCATATACTTGATGCCGCCGGGGTTCTCCTGCGACACGTAGGTCATGAAGTAGCGGCCGTCGGGCATCGGACAGATATCGGCATCGAGCACCTGAATCGTGGTGTCGGGATACTCGAAGAGCAGCTGCGGCTCGGTCTCGAGTGTGGTGAAGGCCTCATCGGCATAGCTGTAATAGAGCTTGGTGCGACCGCCAGCCTGTTGGCGAATAGTGAAATACACCATCGGCTTGCCTACCTCTGGGTCCCAGATGGTCTGTGGCGCCCAGGCGCAGCCTATCTCACCGAAGTGCTCAGGGAAGAGCTTGTCGATACGGGCCACATGGTGCGTCCAGTTGATCAGGTCGTCAGAGGCCATGAGCACCAGCCCGCGGTTGTTGCCCCATCCGAAGGCGTCGGGACGCTCCCACTGCGTGGTGCGGATGCCCTTCTGCTTACCGAAGATGTGCAGGTCGGTCATGGCAATGTAGAACTTCCCGTTGGGTGCACGGTAGATATGCGGGTCGCGAATGCCGTGCTGCTCGGCTATCGAGTCGCCGGAGATAATCGGCTCACCATTGTTTATCGCAGTAAACGTATAGCCGTCGTAGCTGATGGCCATGAACAGTCCGTGCGTGGGGTCGCTGAAATAGGTGAAGAGATAGGCCCCCATATCCTTTTCGGTGAGGGCACGCTTAGGTTTTGCCGTCGCAGAAAGCGTCACGATAGCGACGAGCATCAGGAAAAGAGTTCGTTTCATTGTATCGTCATTGTTTTAAAATCAGTTTATCGCCGCTCAGGTCCACCTCAAACAGATGGGGGATGCGCACGGTGCGTCCTTGGGCATCCTTAGAGTGGTGGTGTACGGACATCATCCACTGTCCGTCGAAGCGTTGGAAGAGCATGGAATGACCATAGCCCGGCGGTGTGATGGGCTGGGGCTCCTGAATCCAGGGACCGTCGAGTGTGCCGCTCTCGCTATAGGCCACACCCTGGGTATAGACGTCGAAGACCCACGAGGTCCATACCATGCCCAGACGACCTGTGCCGGTGCGGAAGAGATAAGGTCCGTCGGTCACCTTGTTCCACGTGATCTCACCCTGGTCGTTCCTCTCTCTGCTCCACGGTGAGTCGCTGGCACGGAAGAGCACCTTCGGCTCGCCCACGGTGCCGCTGAGGTCGGGCTTGAGTTCTATTTTCTCGATGGTGCCGTTCCAGTTCTGCAGCCACTCGCCACAGAAAACCATGTACGGCTTGCCGTCGCGGTCTTTCCAGTAGGTGCCGTCGAGCGTAGGACGGTCGGCAGGCAGATAGGTAGCATCGCCGAAGGCGCGATAGGGTCCCATGGGGTTGTCGGCACGGAGCACCTGTGAGGCGCGGCGCTCAATAGCATTGCCGCGCACGGTGTCGATGATGACTGCCTGGTTGGTGAACGTGGCGAAGTAATAATACCAGCCGTCGCCCGTCTGGTGCAGCTCTGCCGCCCATATCATCGGGCGCGGACCCATCCACGAGTCGGCAGAGAAGGATGTCACACGCTGCGGTCCTTCCCACAGCTTCAGGTCTGCCGAGCGCCACATCATGCCGCCGGTGCCCGTCATATAGTACATCTTTGTCTTGGGGTCGGCCAGGATTGCCGGGTCGCTCAGTCGTATGGAGTCCAGCGGCACGTTCTGTCTGACACGCATGCCACGCTGCTGAGCCGGCACTGCCTGGGCATCGAGCCAGCAGAGGAAGGCCACGAGCGATGCGTTCCAGTTGATGGCAATCTCGTTAGAGGCATATGAGTCGGTATCGTCAAGATAGGACTCGTCGGGCACGTTCGAAGGATAGACAGCCGTCTTCAGCTCGCGCTTGTCCTGCTGTCCAGGATTAGGACCGCCCACCAGCATGCCTGGGAAGGGCTGGGCGATGGCGTCGGCAGCCGACGGGCGATGATGGGGATGCATGGGTGACTTGTCGCCGAAGCCCGTCACATAGCAATAACCCGTGGCGTTGCGGCCCAGCAGGTAGTCAGCGTTCTGGAGGGCGTAGCGACGATACTTCTCTGTACCCATCATCTTGTCGGCATAGAGCAGGGCCAGGGCCTGACAGCAGCAGTGTTCGGCCAGACAGCCCCAACCGAAGTCGCGCGGGCTGTTGCCATAGGGCGACTGGAAGCTGGAGGTATCGGTGTCCTTCACCGCCTCGTCACAGTAGGTCAGCAACTGCTGTAGCATCTGCTCACGCAAAGGACTGTTGGCATCAGCCAGACACTCGAAGGTTCCCAGCGCAGCAACATTGCCCCATGAGGGTGTGGTGAACTGCTTAGGCAGATAACGCTGGGCGTCGTCGAGATAGGCCTGCTTACCCGTGAGACGCCAGAGGGCGGTGGCGGCCCAGAAGAACTCGTCGCTCGCGTTGAAGTCGCCATAGGTGCCGGTGGTGACGGCAGGGTCTTTCAGGGTATTCTGCATATAGAAAGCCCTGGGATGCTCCTTCGCCCACTGGTAGGCCCGCTCAGCCATGGCTGCAGCCTGAGCCGAGAAGCCGGGATAGTCCTTCTGATAAGGCTCGAACAGTCGTGCTGCATCAGCCATCACAGCGGCAAAGTCGAGGGTGGCTGTAGTGCTCTTCGCCACCACATAGCGCGGCTGCTTACAGTCTGTGGGCATCACAAAGCCCTCGAAGTTGGGTGTTGTCAGCTTATGATACACGCCTCCGTCGTAGGGGTCCTGCATGGTGAGGAACCACTTGAGGTTGAACATCATCTCATCCAGCATGTCGGGCGTGGCATTGTTGCTCTCGGGGATGTCGGTCTTGAGCTGTGCGAAATAATAGGGCTGCTGCTCGTAGGCCGCAAACATCAGACCGATGCTGAAGGCGGAGTTCACCACATATTTATTATAGTCACCAGCGTCGTACCAGCCATAGGGCGAGCTGATAACAGTTCCGGCAGGCCTCAGCGGCGAGGCGGCGGAGTTATGGACCAGCACGCGGGTATCGGGATGACCCACTGGACGGCTATAGACCGCATCATCGATGGCCACACCCGAACGAATGAGATAGAACAGGCGCAGCGAGGCCTTGGCTATATCACGATAAGGACGATTGCTCACGTGGAGCACACACGACTCATCGCCGAGGCTGACGCGGTAGTCGCCGGGCCTGGTCAGTCCGTCGAGGGTAACCACATAGCGTGTCTTCTGCGACAGGGGCGACACGGCCTTGCGCACCGCCGTTGCCTTCAGCGTCTTTCCGTCAGGTGTTGTCACTCGCACCTTGTTGCCGGGGTTCTTACCCTCAACAACAATCACTTTCTCCTGCTGTGGATAGCATCCCACCTGGTTGCGGCGTATAAGCTCACTTGCCTGTGCGCTGATGGTCAGACAGGCAAATAACAGAGCTGAACAAATCGATAATCTCTTCATCGTCCAAGGTTTGTCAAGTCATTTAGTTATTCGTTTGCAAAGATAGTGAAAATCGAATGAAATGCAAAATAAATTAGTATTTATTTTCATTTCTGAGATGCATCCTATTTTCGGCAAAGCCAAAGATAGTGAAAATCGAATGAAATGCAAAATAAATTAGTATTTATTTTCATTTCTGAGATGCATCCTATCTTCGGCGAAGCCAAAGATAGTGATAAGCGAGCAAAAAGCCAAATAAAATGGAATTAATTTATCTATTTGTAGGATTTCCACGCAAAGCCTTCCCTTTGTCCTGATATCTCCTTCGAGTCGTTCCGATAGGACTTTCGAGTCGTTCTGATAGAACTTTCGACTCGTTCTGATAGGGGTTTACCCCCTATAGGAGATATCAGAACGAGTCGTAGATGACGTCTGAACGGGTCGTAGATGACGCTCGGACAACTCGTAGTTATTTCATGTTGTAAAGATAATAAACAATTTCGATGAATCCACGAGAATACAAATTAATTTGCGTTTTTCTGAGAATTACTCCTTGTTGACTTCTTCCCACATAAGCACAGAGCCGTTACGGCGGGCAGGGTCAGGACCGGCAAAGTCCATGGAGTATGGGCTGCCGGTTGTTGGCGACTTACCCAGATAGCGGTTGTTAGTCAGCGAGAGAAGCATGAAGTCGTGGTCAAGGAAGTCCTGCCAGAGGTAGATGTCCGCCTGTAGCTTGTCGGTAGTGAAACGCACATCGCCGGGCAGGCCATTGCCATAGGTCTTCAAGTAACGACCATCGGCACATCTCAACCATACCATTCCGTCATCTCCCTCAACCATGAACTGCGTCAGTTCGCTCTTGTCACCGGCATGGGTGTCGTAGAGCACACCATGCTTCAAGGCGATGGCGGGTCGGCCGGTGGCCTTGTTGATGATGCGGATGGTCTTGCCGTAAGGAATATTCTGCGAGCGGTCGGCGCAAGGCTCGTCAACGGTGAAGTTGTCGAACTCGGCATAGCCGCCGTTGATGTTCTTTACGTTAAAGGCGAAGAGGGCGTGACGAGAGCCTTGGAAGGTAATGAGCTGATAGGTCAGCGGCATCATGCGGCCCAGCGTCTGATAGTTCTCACCATCAGTAGAATAGGCGTATTGCGCCTGGTTGTTGTCGTAGTCGCCTATGCAGCGGAGGTAGATTTTCCCGTCAGCTAAATCAACGGGCACGGTGATGGTGTCGTTGGTCATCTGCTCGAAGCAACGGAGCAAGAACTGCTTGCCGTCCTTCACGATGCCAATCCACGAGCAAGGCACGTTGATGTTGCCTAAACCACAGACATCACCGTCCTTCATGCCTTTGGTGTAGAGCTCGACGGTAGCAATGCTCTTCGGACCGATGACGCGCTGGGTGAGGGTGTTGCGTGCCCACATCAACTGTTCGGCTGACGCTGACTGAATACGCAGGCGACCGTTTTTCAGGCTCCATAGCTTATCGTCGGGATTGTGGTTCCACTGCCAGATGGGCTTCAGCTGCTTGCCGTCGAAGTTGTCAGAACGCTCGTAAGGAGCATGTGGCACAGAATGACGGATGGCCTTTCTCTCCTCTGCAGACAAGCCAGGAGACAGCACCCCAGGCTTAAAGAAAGTGCGGGGAGCACGACCCAGATTACCTTTGAGTCCCACCATCGGCCAACCGTCCTCCCATGTCATGGGCATCAGACAAACGGTGCGACCAACGGAATGGAAGTCCTGCATGAAGAGGGCCCACCATGAGCCGTCCTTAGCCTGCACGATACCGCCCTGATGGGCATTGTCGCAGCCCGTAGCATCGGGGCTGGCGGCATTAACGCCAAATTTCGTGCCGTCTTCGCCAATGCGGTATTTCGTACCGCGAGGCACAGAAGTGCGCCCTACGCCGTGGTAGCCATAGGTTTCGTCGGCCTGGATGACACGTGTCTCGTAAGGTCCCCAGATGCTCTTCGAACGCGAGCAGAGCGTGCGGCCGTTGGGCGAGTAGTCGGTGGAGATGAGGTAGTACATGCCGTCAATCTTATACATGTGGTGTCCCTCACCTATGCCGTTGCCCTCGGGGATGATGACACGGTCGCTACCCTCCACGGGGCCGCTCATGTCGGGCTTCAGCTCCGTACAATGCACCTCGCCATACTTATGGATGGCGTAAATCTTGCCATCGTCATCGAACAGCACACCCAAGTCGTAGATATTACCCTGCATGTTATGGTGTGTCCACGGACCATGAATATCCTTTGCCGTGTAACATTGCAAGCCCTTGCCGTTGACATTAGAGAAAACGTAGAACTGGCCGTTGGCATAGCGAATGCACGGTGCCCAGATACCCTGGCCGTAGATCTCCTGATGATTCTTCAGCGCAAACTTATCTTCAGGGAAATCGAAACGGTCGAAGCAGTAAGAGGCAAACTCCCAGTTCACCAGGTCCTTGGAGTGGAGTATGACCAGTCCTGGCACCGAGTGCATCGTTGTGCCGGCCAGGTAGTAGTCAT
>Ga0310696_10003921_pt1 | contig 18391 bp, 15 predicted proteins | sample AusTroGonzalo_MG_4_FD_203885 | JGI IMG/M metagenome (GOLD analysis project Ga0310696, IMG submission 203885) | Bovine rumen microbial communities from tropical cattle in Woodstock, Queensland, Australia - Gonzalo_02 (v2) (version 2) | ecosystem: Host-associated > Mammals > Digestive system >...
AGAACATCATGAAGAACATGTAGGCCGAAAACCTCACGCGCTCGGCAAACGAACCCGTAATCAGCGAAGGGGTGATGATGGCAAACTTCATCTGGAACAAGGCAAACAACGCCAGCGGGATTGTTGCTCCGCCTAAGACGTTACCAGCCGGTGTGGTGTAGACCTCAGCGCCCACGTTCTGGAACATCAGGAACGTCAGCGGATTGCCTATCACACCGCCTATGTCATCGCCAAAGCACAGCGAGAAGCCGACGACCACCCACAGCACCGAAATGAGTCCCATAGCGATAAACGACTGCAACATCGTGCTGATGACATTCTTAGCACCCACCATGCCGCCATAGAAGAATGACAGGCCGGGCGTCATCATCAGCACGAAAATAGTAGCCGTAATCAGCCACGCCACATCGGCAGCCGAAACCACCGACCAGTCACACTCAAACGACGGTTCTCCCACCGCCAGTCCTGCCACGGCTATCAGTGTCATCGCCGCCATCAGGATCTTCCAACGTCTTTTTACCTTCATAACATCTAATCTATTGATTTACGCCTGCAAAATTACAACAATTTGACAGAACACCCACCAAACCCTTCCCACTTTGCCTGTTAAAACAACCATTTACTTTCTTTTTGTAAAGCACAAAAGGCGGAAACCCGCCATTTCGTTATCACTTTGCACCAAAAGCCCACCGTTTCGTTACAAAACGTCATTTCCGTCAATGATATACATATTATGACGAAACGTCTACTTAGACGGTCTGGTACACTTTATTCCACAATCTTGTCGAGCCCGTAGTAGCGGTTGATGAGCCTCCAGTCATTCATTTGCCCATATTCCAAGACGCGTTGAATGATGTATGAGGAATGAGTGTTCATCATCAACTGAGATGTGTCAACATCCCAGAACAAATTGCGTGAAAACATGCTAAGACATTCCTTGCTACTCATATACTCTCCATTGTTTTTTTCTAACAAGTGCCTTTTCGTTTATATGTCTTAACTCACGCAAGAACAATCTCGGCAGGTACGCCAAGCACCTTATGCAAATTGCGGGCCACCTCATAGCTCAGCGAGCGACGACGATGGAGTAAGTCACTGAACGTGGTCTGGCTGATACCGATCATGCGGGCAGCATCTTTTTGTTTCAGCCCTTTCTCTTTTACCTGAAACAATATGGCATCGGCCAGCAGCGTACTCACCTGTCCTGGCAGCGGATGATAAGCCTTGCACACGAGCCTCGTACTTCTTGTATTCCTGTTCATCCTTGATAGTCATATCTGCTATATGTTTTTTATGTCCTTTATCTTGTCATATTTCGTTCAAACGCTTCCTTGGTGTCCGGATGACTTCGAACGAAATCTTCAATTATTTCAGGGAACAATACCTTCATAATCTCTAACAATTCAGGTGCAAAGATATAGCAAAAAATAGAAATAACAAAAATAATCAGCAAAAAACTTCATCAATTTGTGAACTTTATTTCATTTTCTTGTGATTATCCCCCATACAATCTTGAAATCATACAAAATTGGCACTAATTAGGATAAATACTCCATAATTAGTGCCAATTCGGTTCTTTAATTACTCATCCCAAAAGAATTGTTTTTCTCTTGACAATGCGTCTCCTGCATCCACCTCGTCTGAAGGGTCGTGGACGGGTGCTTCAAATTGTGACTCAGCCAAAGGCCGCTGCACTTCAATCTCTACCACTACAGTCTGTGGCATCTTATATTCTTTCTTTTCCATAGTTCATCTGTATTATTTGAAGAACACCTTTTTACCATTAACGATATACAGTCCATGGGTGGGCTTAGCAACGCGGCGGCCCTGCAAGTCGTAGTAATCTCCACGCTGTTCGCCGTTGCTGACGGTCTGCTCAATGCCTGTAGCCTCATCGTCACTAAATATCATCTTCATGGGGCGTGCTGCGCTTGGCAGTTGGGCTGTTGGCAAGGGCAGATAAGCCTTGCCGGCACTCAGCGTAGAGCCATCGGTGACGGCATAGAAACCGAGGCTACCATTCTTCTTCGTAAGGATATAGTTCGTATAGTCGCCATCCACCTTGTTCAGCACAGTATTCTCTGTTACGCCAACCAGCATATTCGCCACAACAGTCTCGCCTGCTCCCCAAGGAATGGGGTAGCTGCCTTCATTGCCCTTTACCACAATACCCGTGTTGGCTGGCACGTCAGTAATACGAGTAAGTATCACTTCGCCCGTGCTGGGTTTAAAGGCCGACACGATGTAGGCCATGATATCGTCAGTGCCAGAGAAGTCGAGCGGGTATGTGCTACAGAATGTCCCCATGCCAGCAGAGCCGATGGAGATGTCATTGGCCATCTCTACAATTTCTTTAAAACCACTCCAATTTGTGGATCCTTCGTATGTAGCCTTGCAGCCTCTTGGGACATAAAGTGTTACTTTATTTCTTTGACTCAACCATAAATATACATCTAAGGGGTCTTCTATGTTCACGAACAAAGATGTTAGCCTAGAACAGTTATCAAAAGAATGTTCTCCTATGTTGGTTATAGAGTTGCCAAGTGTAACGCTTGTAAGGTATGAACAACCTGAGAAAGCATAGTTTCCTATGGTTGTGACAGAATTCGGTATAGACACGCTCGTAAGACCGGAGCAGGAATTAAAAGATTTTTCTCCTATGCTCGTAACGGAATTCGGTATGGTCACACTCATGAGACCGTCGCAATCATAGAATGCAAAATCATTGATGTTTGTCACAGAGTTAGGAATGACAAGATTCGTTATTTCATTTCCATTAAGATACAGATGGTGTGCTTTAGCAAGAGGATTAGATGCTGATGTTTCAAAACTTATACTAAACCAGGCTGTCAAATCCAATATGTTAACACTCAAGCTGTTGCACCCATCGAATGTGTAATATCCATTAATATTTGTCACCGCAGTGCCAATAGTAATACTCGATAATGTAGAACAGCCCTTAAATGCTTGTTCTTCAATGCGTGTGACTGAGTTAGGTATGATAATAGTTGATAGACTTGAACATCCTTGGAACATACTTTGTGGAATACTTGTTACAGAATTAGAAATCGTACAACTATTAAGACTTGCACAGCCAGCTAACGCAAATCGTCCGATGCTGGTAACAGAATTGGGGATTGATAATTCCGTAAGACCACTATTCCAGAACGCATATGCTCCAATAGTTGTTACAGAGTTAGGAATGTCCAAAGATGCGAGATTGGTACAACCATAAACAATTTCTTCCCCAATACTTTTCACAGAGTTTGGTATAACAATACTTGTTAGATTGGTACATCCCGAAAAAGCATTATTTTCTATGCTCGTTAGTCCTGTGAAAAAACTTAGCTCATCAAACGAGATTATATCTACGTTATTTTGAAAAACTTGATAAGAACCAACCTTCAGACTTGTAACGGCAGCTGCTTCGTCTACACTCAACTCCCCATCACCATTGGTATCCCAATTAGACACACAAAGAGTTTTTACATTACTATCAGCAAAGGCAATAGGTAACTCAATTATTTCCTTGAATTCCTTCCAGTAGTTTGCAGCCTCGTAGGCAGCCTTACTGCCTGCAGGTACATAGAGAGTTGCGTTAGCACGATTCGAAAAAGTCCCGTTATTTATTCCTATTGGTATTTCAGTCTCTACCGTCACAGAAGTCAGATTGGTGCAGTCAGAGAATGCCGATTGTCCAATACTTGTCACTGAGTTTGGGATTTCTATTGATGTCAGCCCAGTACAGCCTCTGAAAGCCTCTTGACCGATATGTGTCACAGAGTTCGGGATTTCTATTGATGTCAGCTCGGTACAGCCAGAGAAGGCGCCAGAGCCGATGTATTTCACTGAGTTAGGGATTGTCGTCCCTGAACATCCTAACATCAAACTATTATTATTAGTATAGATGATAGCGTTACACCCGTTACGAGAATCATATACAGGATTACCATCATCAACAATAATTGAAGTCAGACCGATGCATCCAGAGAAAGACTCGTTAGAATAGATATCTGTCACTTCTTTGGGAATTGTAATAGAAGTGATTTTAGCACAATTTTCAAATGCATTAAAATCTATTTTCACGACCTCGTACTTATTGCCGTATACATACCCAGGAATTATAACATTTCCGCTAATATGTTCGTCACAATCGATTATCATACAAGTTCTATCTGTCTCGCTGATTACTTCAAAAGTCACATCCCAACCATTTATTTTTTCAGTGAAGGTATCATAATCTTCACTCCATACCTGAATGCAAGTCAATATTGCAAACATGGCTAATAAAAATCTTTTCGCTTTCATTTTTTTATTCTTTTAAATTTTACATTAAAACTTAATCTCTTCATCTTTTCTGAATTCTGGCCAACGAGTTAGAGTTCCTTTGCATTCCTTCAGTTTATTCTCCCTCTCTCGCCAGAAATCGTTAGCATTGATATTCCTCCAATTGTTTTTCTTGAATCTCTCAACCGTGCCATCAACATCTTCTTTTTCTGTAACGTCCTTAATGAAAACATCACTAAAAATGCAGAGTATATCCTCAATACAGATACTGGGGAATGTACCAAATCAACATACAAACGACGTGGCTGGCTCCCTGTATTGAAGTTTTCTGTTCAGAATACTCTCTGCCGTCTTATTCACCTTATTGTAGTGGAGATAGACATATGCAACAGGGAAAATTGGTTCAGGCAAAAGATAACCTAACCTGCGTGCTGTGTCGTAGAGTGTGACATATCCGATGCCGTTAACACTGCCTATCAGTTGCCTGACAGCTTCATAAAGCTCCTCGAAATCAACAAATTTGTTGTAAACTCTATTTCCGGTAACCAAACGACATTCCTGACATCGGTTGTGGTCCCGGAATTTAATCGTCATCAGTTTCTCGACAGCTTCATCGATAGCATCTTCTTTTACACGTTTCTGGTGTCCCGTCGTGTAGAGTCCTCTCACACACATTCTGACAATCTCCTTCATCGTGTAGAGACCGCTACCATTCAGTAATTGGGAATAGTAGCCCTTGATTTCATTCATCTCACTCCACATGGTTCCTCTACAATCCGAATAAATAGGTTCTGGACTGCAATAATGAGCCAAATAGAAATGGATGAGGTCCGAAACAGTTAATTTTTTTTCCATAGGTTATGAGCTTTTGTTAGTTTTGGAAATATAGCAGACTCACTTGTTTATTATTACCACCATTATAATATATACGCACAACGAGTGTGAGCCTTCTCGACATCCTTAGTCTGAAGGTCCTGGAATACCCGTATAAGTAAGAATGAAAATCGGCTCACACCTGTAGGTATATAGGTGAGTTGGCTCCATGGCGGAGCAAGCTGTAACTATGCTACCACAGGAGAAGCACCAATCAGACTTCTCACCCTTATACATCGAATTTTCCAGGTTCTCAGACGGGTCAAAGCTTAATTGCTCTCCTCGATGCCGCCACTCCTTGCGGAATGACGGGGCAAAGATAAGCAATTTACTTGGAATATGCAACATTGTGAGCCGTTTTTTTCATTTTGGCGGCAAATATAGTGCAAAAAGACCTTTCCCGCAAGTCCTTTTCTGTCCTTTTCAGCGTAAGTGGAAAAATGTTTGTATCTTGCGCCGCTTTCGCGCCAATACGGGGAATCAGGGAGAATGGCCAGGGGAATCAGGGAGAGAGTGCCGTTCTCCGAGGGAGAAAGGCCGTACCCCCACAATTCATAGCGGCCGCCGAAAACATTCATAGCGGCCGCCAAAAACATTCGTAGCGGTCGCCAAAAACATTCACGGCGTCCGCTACGAACCAAAATTTACACCATACGTGCTATATGTGGCAGGCGTGTAATCTCCATAACGATAGTCGCACAAGTGTGCCGTAAAGGTACAAAAAATGGGTTACGGAACAACTGTATTCGGAATTTATTGCGATTTGGCAGATAATTCCGAATGGAAACTTGCACGTATTCGGAATTTGTTGTAATTTTGCAGAAAATACCAAATAGAAATGGAAAGGTTAATAATAAACGTTATCGGTTATGCTTGATGGCCAGAAGAAACAGGAACTGTTGAAACAGGAGGTGGAGCGGATGATGGGGCGGCAGCTGAAGGAGGCCCGCGACTTCGAGGAGCTGAGCGAGCTGTTATCGTCGCATACACGCGAGCGGCTGTCGCCAACGACGCTAAAACGGCTGTGGGGCTACCTGCACAACGAGGAGGTTCAGACGCGGCGGTACACGCTCGATATACTGGCACGGCTTGTGGGCTTCCACGACTATGAGGATTTCCTGTCGCGGGCAGACGGGTTGGACGAGGTGCAGAGCGGCATTCTCTCCGAATCGGGCATCACGACGGAGGGGATGAGGCGTGGCCAGCGGCTTGTCATCACCTGGCGGCCAGACCGCAGAATCGTGGTGAGGCACTTGGGGGACAGTCGTTTTGAAATCGTAGAGGCCGAGAACACAAAACTGTGTGTGGGCGACACGTTCCGCTGCCACCTGATGATTCAGCACGAGCCGCTCTATATGGATGATGTCGTGCATCTTGGACAACCTGCCATGACATACGTGGCAGGGCAGTGCGACGGCGTGTTTGTCACGGTATGTGATTAAAACTCCTTGATTACCCCGAAATCCTTCCAGTAGTCAGCAGCCTCGTAGGCCGCCTTGCAACCTTTCGGGACATAGAGCGTCGCATAAGCACTGTTGGTGAATACTTCTTTACTGATGGCAGGAGGTGTTTCCATGTGGCAACGGACGCTGGTCAAGGCATCGCACCTGATAAATGCCCTATCGCCAATTTCACTTACCGATGCCGGCAAGGTGATGGCCTTCAAACTGGTACAACAAGAAAAAGCATCTTTTTCTATTGTTGTGACTGTTTCGGGGATGGTCATCTCCTGCATGTCCCATCTTCCCCAAAAAGCACTATTGCCAATGGCTGTGATGCCGTCAGGGATATTTGAGGTTTTGCAGCCTACTACGAGTTTGTTGGTGGCGGTCTCGATGATGGCGTTGCAGTCTGAGCGCGAATCATACACCGTATTAACCGAGTCCACGCTAATATTTTTCAAACTGGAACAGTTGGCGAAAGAGAGGCCGCTAATGCTTGTCAAGTTAGCAGGAATGACAATGGAGTTGAGGGCCATGCACCCACAGAAGGATGTCCATTCTGGCAATAATATCACTCTGCCGAAGAAGCGGAATTCATCAAACGACGTAATACTGGTTTCCACGAACGCATCGCTAATGTTTCTCACAGCGGCTGCCTCACCCATGCTCAGCTCGCCATCGCCATTCGTATCCCAATGAGCCACACAAATGTCCTTTACATGTTTGTCTGTAAAGCTGATGATTTCTTCGGAGTGCGGGGATTGCAAATCCCCTTGAACAGTATTTTGAGCAATAAAGCGGGAGATGAGTGGTGGGAGATAGATATCTGCTATCAATATGACAAGGCTGGCAATGAGGATTATCCATGGGATCCACTGCCAGCAGCGGTGCAAGTCCTTTTGGACGGTTGCCACGCTGGTGTAACGGCGATCAAGAGGTGCACAGCACTTGCGGATGACCATGCGCGATGACCATCCCGTGCGCAGTTCACGGAGGATGCAGCCAATGGAATAGGTGTCGGAAGGGCCTTCGGGAGCTATATAGCCCTCGGTGCCCGCTGGGGCTTTCAGAATGGCGTGGCTGTCGGTGTCGGAGAGTCCGAAGTCAATGAGTTTCAGGTGCTGCCCGTTGTGGGTGAGCATGATGTTCGAGGGCTTCAGGTCGCGGTGCTGTGTCTGCCGGCTATGCACGTAGGCCAGTACTTCCATGAGCATGTCGGCGACATGGCGCCGTTCCTTTCTTGTGTGCCCGCCTTGCACCAGCCATTCTTTCAGCGTCACGCCGTCTATCCATTCCATCACGATACACAGTCCGAAGCCCTCCACTTCTTCAAGGGAGAAGGCAAACACCACCATCGGATGCTGCAGCTGGCTGGTTATCTCATATTCCTTCTGCAGCAAAGCCCGATAGACGCTGTCCTCCCTGTACTCCTCTTTCAGTCCCTTCAGTACCCACCACCGTCCTTGACGCTTGGCACGGGTGAGGAGGAATGCTCCTCTGCTCGGAATGCTTGTAAACTCCGTAAACTCATTACTGTTTACGAAGTCCGCAGGTTTTAAAAATCCTGAGGTTGGCTCTGGCTCAAATGCTTTTTCCATAAAAATCCCCATTCTTGACGTTGACGTCGACGTTGACGTTAACAAGAGGGTTATTCCTTCTGGCCTGCAAAGGTACAAAACTTTGGGGGATTATTCAAAAAAAGTGCAGAAAAATCCTCCTCCCCGTCAACGTTCACGTTAACGTTCACGTTGCCAAGGGAGGGGGAGACAACCTGGAAAAGATTACGGTTGCAGCGTTAAACCAAGAACCAGGTATGCTTTTTGGGAGCTGGGGTTGGCGGCGACCTGTGCGAAGACGGGGATGGAGAACGAGTCGGTCACCTTGAAGCCACGAGCCTGCAGCAACTTACCAATGCTGGCGGAGATGATTCCCTTGCCTAATGAGGAAACCACACCGCCAGTAACGAAAATGTACTTTGTGTTCATTCTTTCCACCTTTTCACTATTTTAACTTGGATTATTCATTCTTTTTTCAACAACGGATTTTACGGATTACACGGATTTTACTGATTATAATGGATTTCACAGATTTCTTCCAAATTCGATGAGGAGATAAAATAATCCGTGAAAATCCGTGAAATCAGTTTTAATCCGTTGTTTTATCAATTGCCATGAATAATGTAGATAACTTCTTTTAGTTGATTATTATTTGTTTTTCTCTCGGATGTGCTCTTCGTATTCTGCGAGTTCTCGTTCTCCGATGTGCGCCAGCCCGTAGTGCTCGTCGTGCTGCGAGAAGTCGAGACCGACCTTTTCGCTGAATGCCGAGACACGCATGGGGATGAGCATGTCGATGAGTTTGTAACCTGCCCAGCTCATGGCGAAGGTATAGACGAAGACGATGACGATGGCCAGCAGATGGTAGAGGAAGATGACAAAGCCTTCCCACGTGCCTGCAATCAGCCCCTCTTGAATGAAAATGCCCGTCAGCACCGTGCCGAAGATACCACCAGTACCGTGCGTCGGGAACACGTCGAGGGCATCGTCGATGTTGGAGTGCGAGCGCCAGTAGACGGCAATGTTACAGATGAGCGTGATGACAAAGGCGATGAAAATGCTCTGCCCCACGGTGACATAACCTGCCGAGGGCGTGATAGCCACCAGACCAACCACGCAACCCACGGCAGCACCCATTGCCGACGGCTTGCGACCGCGCAGGCAGTCGAAGAATATCCACGTCATCATGGCCGTAGCCGAGGCCGTATTTGTGTTGAGGAACGCCTTGATGGCCTGTCCGTCGGCATGGAGCGAAGAACCCGCATTGAAACCAAACCAGCCCAACCACAGCATGGCAGCTCCCAGAAGTACAAAGGGGATGTTGGCTGGTTCGCTCTTACGGGTCTCCGCCTTACGCCGTCCAAGATAGATGGCTCCTGCGAGAGCGGCCACGCCACTGGAGGCATGCACCACGATACCACCTGCAAAGTCGATGACGCCCCACTTCATAAATAGTCCCTCGGGATGCCACGTCATGTGGGCCAGTGGGCAGTAGATGACGAAGAAGAAGAACATCATGAAGAACATGTAGGCCGAAAACCTCACGCGCTCGGCAAACGAACCCGTAATCAGCGAAGGGGTGATGATGGCAAACTTCATCTGGAACAAGGCAAACAACGCCAGCGGGATTGTTGCACCGCCCAAGACGTTACCTGCAGGCGTAGTATAGACAGCACCGCCTACGTTATGAAACATGGGGAATGTCAAGGGGTTGCCGATGATGCCTCCGATGTCGTCGCCAAAGCACAGCGAGAAGCCGACGACCACCCACAGCACCGAAATGAGTCCCATGGCGATAAACGACTGCAACATCGTGCTGATGACATTCTTCGCACCCACCATGCCGCCATAGAAGAACGACAGACCGGGCGTCATCATCAGCACAAAAATGGTGGCGGTAATCAGCCACGCCACATCGGCCGCGCTGATTACCGACCAGTCACACTCAAACGTAGGTTCCCCTACGCATAGCCCTGCAACGGCTATCAGCGTCATTGCCGTCATCAGGATTTTCCAACGCTTTTTAATCTTCATACCTTTACCTATTTAATATAATACTTCTCTGTTTTTTGTAAGTTTGCGGGTGCAAAATTACTGCTTTGTGTCGTAAGACTACTCAATTCTCTTACTTTTTGTTTGTTAAATTCTGTACTAACTTACACTTTGAAAATGTTTCGGACGGTTTTCGTTACTATTTGTTATCACTTTGAACTCAAAACCAGCCATTTTTGTTACAATCTGTTATCGGGTTGAAATTTGCGGGGCATCGGGCTGGCACAGGACCTACCCTAGGGCAGTAGTAGGCCACGCTGGGAAGCGTGGCCTACTACCCCCCTCTTGGGCAGACAGGCTTTCTTTTGGGGCAATATGTCAAAGTGTAAAATTTGAGGAGCGAAGGAAGGTTGAAAATTACACTTTGCGCAGAAATTGGAGGTTTTTAGTGCAAAGTGTCAAATATGATAAATTTTTAAGAAAAAAGTGAGCAATAGTTTGTTTGTTTCGTGGAAATGCAGTACCTTTGCAGCCGGAATTGAAAGAAAGATTAAGAATGCAGACTCTGAATCTACTTAACGGCCTTATTATTATTCGACTGTATGGATGCAGTCGAAAGTGATTGAGGTGTGTATGTAGATTTGTGATACGATAGTACATAAATATTAAATAATTAACAGGCCTTTCTCACTTTCGAAGTGTGAAAGGCAATTTTTTATTATGTTATGAATGAAAGATTGTTTGTTTTTGACACAACGCTCCGAGACGGCGAACAAGTTCCCGGATGCCAGTTGAACACCGTGGAGAAGATTCAAGTGGCCAAGGCGCTTGAGCAGTTGGGCGTGGACGTAATCGAAGCAGGATTCCCTATTTCAAGTCCAGGCGACTTTAACAGTGTGATTGAGATTTCAAAGGCCGTTACATGGCCCGTTATCTGTGCGCTTACGCGAGCTGTTGAGCACGATATCGACGTTGCTTTCGAGGCGCTTCAGTATGCCAAGCACAAGCGTATTCACACGGGTATCGGCACCAGCGACGAGCACATCATGTATAAGTTTAACTCAACCCGCGAGGAGATTTTGGAGCGCGCTGTTGCCGCAACGAAATATGCCAAGAGGTTTGTGGACGATGTGGAGTTCTACTGCGAGGATGCCGGACGTACTGATAACGCGTATCTGGCCCAGGTTGTAGAGGCTGTTATCAAGGCTGGAGCAACGGTTGTAAACATACCTGATACCACCGGATACTGTCTGCCACAGGAGTATTTCAACAAGATAAAGTACTTGAAGGAGCACGTAGATAATATTGACCGCGCCATCATCTCTACACACTGCCACAACGACCTGGGAATGGCTACGGCAAACACGTTTAACGGTGTGATGGCTGGTGCCCGCCAGGTCGAGGTTACCATCAACGGAATAGGTGAGCGTGCTGGAAACACATCGCTCGAGGAGATTGCAATGATACTTAAGTGCCACAAGCAGCTGGGCATAGAGACGAACATAAACACTACGAAGATATATCCCACGTCGAGAATGGTGTCAAGCCTCATGAATATGCCCATTCAGCCCAACAAGGCTGTTGTGGGCCGAAACGCCTTTGCCCACTCAAGCGGCATCCATCAGGATGGCGTGCTGAAAAATGTGCATACATACGAGATAATGGACCCGAAGGATGTGGGAATAGATGATAACAGCATCGTTCTTACCGCCCGTTCAGGTCGCGCCGCCTTGAAGCATCGTCTGCACGTAAACGGCGTTGATCTCCCTGAAGAGAAGTTGGATAAGGTCTATGAGAAGTTCCTTGTCTTGGCCGACCAGAAAAAGGAGGTCACCGATGCTGACGCATTGATGCTTGCCGGTGCCGATACTGCCGATACCCACGCCGTTCGCCTCGACTTCCTGCAGGTTACTACTGGTAAGGGTGTTAAGAGCGTGGCTTCTATCGGCCTGAATATCAGCGGACAGAAATTCGAGGCTGCAGCCAGCGGAAACGGTCCTGTAGATGCTGCCATCAAGGCGCTGAAGAAGATTATCATGAAACAGATGACGCTGAAGGAGTTTACTATCCAGGCCATCTCGAAAGGCTCGGACGATGTGGGTAAGGTACACATGCAGGTGGAGTACAATGGAGTGCTCTATTACGGTTTTGGCGCCAATACCGACATTGTTACCGCCAGCGTTGAGGCTTATATAGATTGTATCAACAAATTTAAAAAGGAAGACTAATGAATACACTATTCGACAAGATTTGGGACAAGCACGTGGTGCAGCAGGTAGAGGACGGCCCCACGCAGCTCTACATTGACCGGTTGTATTGCCACGAAGTCACCTCGCCTCAGGCTTTCGACGGCATGAGGGCTCGCGGACTGAAATGCTTCCGCCCCCAGCAGATATACTGCATGCCCGACCACAATACGCCTACTCACGACCAGGACAAACCGATTGCAGACCCTGTATCGAAAAAGCAGGTGGACACGTTGGCTAAGAACGCCGCTGAGTTTGGATTGACGCACTACGGCATGATGTCGAAGGATAACGGCATCATCCACGTGGTAGGGCCTGAGAAGGGGCTTTCGCTCCCTGGTATGACGATTGTCTGTGGCGACTCCCACACCTCCACCCACGGTGCAATGGGTGCCGTGGCTTTCGGTATCGGCACCAGCGAGGTGGAGATGGTGCTGGCCTCGCAATGTATCTTACAGCAGAAGCCAAAGTCGATGCGCATCACCATCAACGGCACGCTGGGCAAAGGCGTCACGGCCAAGGACGTGGCACTCTACCTGATGGCTCAGATCACTACCAGCGGTGCCACGGGCTACTTTGTGGAGTATGCTGGCGACGTGGTGGAAGCACTGACGATGGAAGGCCGGCTGACGCTCTGCAATCTCTCGATAGAGATGGGGGCTCGCGGAGGTTTCGTGGCTCCCGATGCTACCACGTTCAATTACCTGAAAGGCCGCGAGTTTGCGCCAAAGGGCGAGGAGTGGGACAAGGCTGTGGCTTACTGGAAGACGCTTAAGAGCGGGCCCGATGCCGTGTTCGACAAGGAGCTTACTTTCAATGCTGCCGATATTGAACCCCGCATCACCTACGGCACTAATCCCGGTATGGGCATCGGCATCAGCGAAGCCATTCCTGTTGATGGCGATGCCAACTTCGATAAGGCGTTGGATTACATGGGTTTCTACCCCGGTCAGAAACTCCTTGGCACAAAGGTGGATTATGTATTCCTCGGCGCTTGCACCAATGGCCGTATAGAGGACTTCAGGGCCTTTGCCTCGTTGGTAAACGGGCGTAGGAAATCGCCCGACGTCGTGGCTTGGCTGGTGCCTGGCTCGTGGGCTGTTGACCGTCAGATTCGTGAAGAAGGGCTCGACAGGGTTCTTGAGACTGCGGGCTTTGAGATTCGTCAGCCCGGATGCTCGGCGTGCCTGGCAATGAACGATGACAAGGTGCCCGCAGGCAAGTTGGCGGTATCGACCTCGAACCGTAACTTCGAAGGACGCCAAGGCCCCGGTGCCCGCACCGTCCTTGCTTCGCCCCTAACCGCCGCCGCTGCGGCAATAACAGGAGTAATAACCAATCCAAGAGAACTGATATGAAACAGAAATTTAATGTAATAACAAGTACTTGTGTGCCGCTGCCGTTAGAGAATGTGGACACAGACCAGATAATACCCGCCCGTTTCCTTAAGGCTACGACCCGCGAGGAGAAATTCTTTGGCGACAACCTGTTCCGCGATTGGCGATACAACGCCGATGGCACGCCGAATGAGGACTTTGTGCTGAACGACCCAACGTATTCCGGCTGCATACTGGTTGCGGGCAAGAACTTCGGTTCGGGCTCCAGCCGTGAGCATGCCGCATGGGCCATCGCCGGTTACGGATTCCGCGTAGTTATAAGCTCGTTCTTTGCCGATATCCACAAGAACAACGAACTGAACAACTTCGTGCTGCCGGTAGTGGTGAGCGAGGAGTTCCTGAAAGAGCTCTTCGATAGCATTGCCACCAATCCGAAGATGGAGGTCGAGGTTGACCTGCCGAACCAGACGGTCACCAACAAGGCTACTGGCCGAAGCGAGCATTTCGACATCAACGGATACAAGAAACACTGTCTGATGCAGGGATTGGACGATATTGATTTCCTTGTTCAGAACAAAGGGAAAACAGAATCATGGGAACAAGCGAACAAATAAACAAGTATAATCGCATTCAGCCTTTCGTGGAGATTATGGACTCTACGCTGCGTGATGGCGAACAGACCAGCGGCGTGAGTTTCCTGCCTCACGAGAAGCTGATGATAGCCCGCATGCTGTTGAACGATCTTAATGTAGATCGCATCGAGGTGGCGTCGGCTCATGTCTCTGAGGGCGAGCGCGAGGCGGTGAGCATGATTTGCCGATATGCCGCCAAGATAGACAAGCTTGAGAGGGTGGAGGTGCTGGGCTTTATCGACGGCGGAAAGAGCATCGACTGGGCCGTTGAGTGTGGCTGTCGCACTATCAATCTGCTGGCCAAGGGCTCGCTGAAACATTGTACCCATCAACTACAGAAGTCGCCCGAGGAACACATTGAGGATATTGTGCGTGAGGTGAATTACGCCCGCAAGAAGGGCATCAGCGTGAACCTGTATCTTGAGGATTGGAGCAACGGAATGAAGGGGTCGCCCGTCTATGTCTATCAATTGATGGACGCGCTTTGCGACGTTGGAATACGCCGATTCATGCTGCCCGATACGCTGGGCATTATGAACCCGCTGCAATGCGTGGAGTATTTCCGCAAGATGGTTAAGCGCTATGCCAATACGCATTTTGACTTCCACGCCCACAACGATTACGATTTGGCCGTCTCTAACTCGCTGGCCGCCGTGCTGAGCGGAGCAAAGGGATTGCACGTAACCGTGAACGGACTTGGTGAGCGTTGCGGAAACGCCCCGCTGTCGAGTGTTCAGGTTATTCTGAAAGACCAGTTCAACGCCCGGACCAACATTCGAGAAGATAAGTTGAACGATATTTCCCGACTGGTTGAGAGCTACAGCGGTATTGCCGTTGCGCCTAATCAGCCCATCATCGGCGATAATGTATTTACCCAAGTGGCTGGCGTTCATGCCGATGGCGACAAGAAAGACAACCTGTACTGCAACGCCTTGGCGCCCGAGCGCTTCGGCCGGCGCCGCGAGTACGCGCTGGGCAAGAACAGCGGCAAAGCAAACATAGCCAAGAACCTTGAGGAACTGGGGCTTGAACTTACTCCCGAGCAGACGCGCCGCGTAACCAAGCGAATAACCGAGCTTGGCGATAAGAAGGAGATTGTAACCCAGGAAGACCTACCGTTCATCGTGAACGATGTGCTGAAACACGATGCGCCTGAGGATAAGGTCAAACTTGTAAGCTACGTTGTATCGACGGCTTACGGACTTAAGCCAGGAGCTAATATCAAGGTGGAGATTAACGGCAAGGAGTATGAGGCAAGCGCCACGGGCGATGGTCAGTATGATGCCTTCGTTAAGTCTCTGCGCTACATCTACAAGAAGTATCTGGACCGCACGTTCCCCATTCTGCAGAACTACGCTGTAACCATTCCGCCCGGCGGACGAACCGATGCGTTGGTGCAGACCGTCATCACATGGAACGACAACGGCAAGATCCTGCGCACCCGCGGACTTGATGCCGACCAGACCGAAGCTGCCATCAAGGCAACCTTTAAAATGCTGAATATTTACGAAAACGAACAAAAGGAAGAATTATGAAACTGAACATTGCAATTCTTGAGGGAGACGGAATAGGCCCTGAGATTATGAAACAAGGTGTGGCTGTGCTCGATGCTATCGCTGCCCGCTTCGGCCACGAGTTTACTTACACCCCAGCTATCTGTGGCGCCCATGCCATAGAAGAGGTGGGCGATCCTTACCCTGACAGCACCCACGAGGTTTGTATGCAGGCCGATGCGGTATTGTTTGCTGCCGTTGGCTCACTAAAGTTCGACAACGATCCTACCGCCAAGATACGTCCCGAAACGGGGTTGCTGTCCATGCGCAAAAAGTTGGGATTGTTTGCTAACGTTCGCCCTGTGGCTACCTTCGATTGTCTGCTGTACAAGTCGCCGCTGAAGGAAGATTTGTTGCTCGGAGCCGATTTCGTGGTTATCCGCGAGCTTACAGGAGGTATGTATTTTGGTGCGAAATATCAGGACAACGACAAGGCATACGATACCAACATCTATACCCGTCCGGAAGTTGAAAGAATCCTTAAAGTTGCCTTCGAGATGGCTATGGCCCGCAAGAAGCACCTGACGGTGGTTGACAAGGCCAACGTGCTTGCCTCAAGTCGCCTGTGGCGCCAGATTGCCAAGGAGATGGAATCGCAGTATCCAGAGGTGACTACCGATTATATGTTCATCGACAATGCGTCTATGCGCGTGCTCACCGAACCCCGATTCTTCGATGTCATCGTGACCGAGAACACCTTCGGCGATATCCTTACCGACGAGACGAGCTGTATCACCGGTTCTATGGGCTTGCAGCCATCATCGTCGCTGGGCGAGCATACACCGCTTTTCGAGCCCGTACACGGCTCTTGGCCACAGGCTGCCGGACAGAACCTTGCTAACCCGCTGGCGCAGATTCTCTCAGCCGCTATGTTGCTTGAGCACTTCGGCTTGGAGAAAGAGGGCGCACTAGTACGCGAGGCCGTAGCCGCATCGCTCGATGCCAATGTACGCACCCCCGAGATTCAGGTAGATGGCGGTGAGAAATATGGTACGCGAGAGGTTGGAGAGTGGATTGTAAACTATATCAAGAATGGGGGGCCCGTCAGTTTTGTAAGGAAGTGACAACTTGTAAAAGATGAAGGGGAGGGGACAGGTGGAATGCTTACACTTTTGATGGAAAAAGGGGTGGTTTCAGCGCAAAGTGTCAGAAGGGGGGATTTTGAAGATAAAAAGTAAGTAAAAGTTTGCAGGGGTTGAACAGGATGTCGTAATTTTGCAGCCGAAAACGAACAAAAGGAAAGTAAAAGTAAGGATAATATGGCAAAATGCAAATTTCAAACGGCACAGAGAGCACAGAGTGAACAGAGGACACAGCGTTCGCAGCAGGGGCTTTACCAGAGCCAGTACGAGCACGATGCTTGCGGCGTGGGAATGGTAGTGAACATCCACGGCGGCAAGAGTCACGAACTGGTGGACAACGCCTTGAAGGTGCTGGAAAACATGGAGCATCGCGGAGCCGAGACACGCGACAAGACTGGCGACGGTGCTGGTATCATGGTGCAAATTCCCCACGAGTTTATCTTGTTGCAGGGCATTCCCGTGCCTGAGAAGGGAAAGTATGGTACTGGATTGGTGTTCCTGCCGAAGGACGAGAAGTCCCAGCAGGAAATTCTCTCCGTGATGATAGAGGAGATTGAGCGCGAAGGACTGACGCTGATGCATCTGCGCGCCGTGCCTACGAACCCAGAGGTGCTGGGGGCTGGGGCTCGTGAGGTAGAGCCAGCCATCAAGCAGATTTTCGTGAAGAGAAGCCTTAACCCTGGCCCCTCTTCAAGGGGAGAAGGAAGTGATTACAATCCGGACGAAGAGGAAAAGGCTTTCGAGCGTACATTATATAAAATAAGGAAGAGGATTGAAAACCGCATCTTTAATGAGGATTTCTATATCTGCTCGCTTTCGAGCAAGAATATCATCTATAAGGGTATGCTGACCAGCGGACAGCTACGTCGCTACTTCCCTGACTTGTCTAACGAATACTTTACAAGCGGACTGGCACTGGTTCACTCCCGATTCAGCACAAACACATTCCCCAAATGGAAACTGGCCCAGCCCTTCCGCTTGTTGGCTCACAACGGCGAGATAAACACCATTCGTGGTAATCGCGGATGGATGAAGGCCCGCGAGAGCGTGCTGAACAGCGAGGCCCTGGGCAACATCAAAGACTTGCGACCAATTGTGCAGGAGGGCATGAGCGATAGTGCTTCGTTGGATAATGTCTTTGAATTCCTCATGTTGAGTGGACTCTCGTTGCCCCAGGCGATGGCCATTCTGGTGCCTGAGAGCTTCAACGACAAGAACCCGATTAGTGAGGACTTGAAGGCGTTCTACGAGTATCACTCCATTTTGATGGAGCCTTGGGACGGCCCTGCCGCCCTGCTATTCTCCGATGGTCGCTATGCAGGAGGAATGTTGGACAGAAACGGTCTGCGCCCCAGCCGTTATACCATTACGAAGCAGGGTATGATGGTGGT
>Ga0310696_10003924_pt1 | contig 18381 bp, 18 predicted proteins | sample AusTroGonzalo_MG_4_FD_203885 | JGI IMG/M metagenome (GOLD analysis project Ga0310696, IMG submission 203885) | Bovine rumen microbial communities from tropical cattle in Woodstock, Queensland, Australia - Gonzalo_02 (v2) (version 2) | ecosystem: Host-associated > Mammals > Digestive system >...
TTTCTTCACGGTAGCCATATCATCAAAGTGCGTGGCTATCTCCACCAACTGGTCGATATCCTGACTCACCTGGTCATAGTCGTACTCACGTACCTCGGCAATACGAATTTTATCGTGGAAGGTAGGTTTGGTATTCTCCTGGTCGTTCAGCACCTCCTCGTAGAGTTTCTCACCCGGACGCAAACCCGTGTATTGTATCTCAACGTTCTTCGCACCCGACAGCTTAATCATACGCTTGGCCAAGTCAGCTATCTTCACAGGCTGCCCCATATCAAACACGAATATCTCGCCACCATTTCCCTTGGTACCTGCCTCAAGCACCAACTTACAGGCCTCAGGTATCAGCATAAAGTAGCGCACAATATTCTCGTCGGTTACCGTTACAGGACCGCCCTCCAGAATCTGCTTACGGAACAAAGGAATCACGCTGCCGTTCGAACCCAGCACATTACCAAATCGAGTGGTTACAAACTGTGTCTTCACATAGTCGCGATCCAGCTTATGGTGTGTCTGCAGGTGTTCCAGTTTCAGCTTGCGGTCTAAGCTCTGCACATAAATCTCGCAGATACGCTTAGAGCAGCCCATCACGTTAGTGGGGTTCACCGCCTTATCGGTCGACACCATCACAAACTTCTTCACGCCATGCTTCACACTCAAGTCGGCAATCACCTTGGTACCATAAATGTTATTACGCACCGCCTCGCTGGGATTGTTCTCCATCATAGGCACATGCTTATAGGCTGCTGCATGGAACACATAATCCGGTTTGAAACGCTCAAAGATAGCTTCCATACGCGCCTGGTTGCAGATACTGGTCACGATGGTCTCTGTTGGAATCGTAGGATAGTTCTTCGCCATCATCAGGCGGATATCATGCTCAGGAGTCTCAGCCTGGTCAATCAGCATCATCGCTGCAGGACTGAACTTTGCCACCTGGTTCACCATCTCCGAACCGATAGAACCCGCACTACCCGTAATCAGCACACGCTTACCCTTCAGCAGCTCCTCAACCGACTTCAGGTCAACACGTATCTCCATTCTTGGCAGCAGCTCCTCTACAGTCACCTCGCGCATCTGCAGACCTGCAATATTGGGGTCATCATTGCCTTCCTGTGCATCGCTCAATTCTATGGCATGCTGAGCCATCAGAATCTTAGCGCCAGCACCAATAATCGCATCCTGCATTTTCTGGTCGTTACGGAAGTCCTTCACACGGTAAGGCGATACCAGCACAGCATCGATATCATTATTACGAATAATCTCTGCAATATCGTCGCATACCGAATATACAGGCTCACCCAATATTTCCTGATGCTTGGCTTTCTTCACATGCGAAATAAATCCCTTTACCACATATTTACGTGGACGTTGATTGCGGATACTCTTGGCCAAGCCAACACCTCCCTGCATGGCACCATAAATCAGGATGCGCATGGCCCTCGTATCCGAGAAAGCCACGTCATAAAGCGTCTTTACGAACACACGCGAAGCCCACATCATCAATGTAGCCAACAGGAAAATCAGGAGTACACCCGACGTTCTGAATTGTACGAACCACTCGCTTGGTAATAGATGAGCACCCAATTGGGCCAACAGCACCAATCCCAACGACAACAGATTGCCATACACCACGCGCATCAAGTCGATAAAACCCGCAAAACGGAAATAGCCAGAGTATGTATGAAACAAACGAAATCCAGGTATACTGAGGATGACAAAGCATACCATGGTATTTATCACCCGCAATGTATCATCAAAGAGAGTTTGTGTATTCGTATAAATCCAATAGGTAAGGATACCACTTGCCACAACACTGGCACAATCAATCATAAAAATGCACCAATATGGCAAGGCATTCTTCGAAAAATACCAGTTTAATATCTTATCAAATAGATTTCTCATACAATTGAATCTTTGATGGTTTCAACGATATACTTTACATCCTCATCACTAACATATGGACCAGAGGGCAAACACATACCAACTTTAAAGATAGCCTCGCTCACGCCGTTTACATAGGCTGGAGCCTGAGCATATACGGGCTGCTTGTGCATGGGTTTCCATACTGGACGTGCTTCGATACCAGCCTTATCCAAGGCTACACGCATAGCCTCAACATTGTCATTGGGCTGACAATCAGTAACGGCCGATGATGCCACATGAATCACACCAGCAGCACCACCTACAGCACCTGTTACGATGGTTTTATAAGCATTCTCTTGACCTTTTACCTTCACTTCTGGATTGATGGTGATGGTGCAGAGCCAATAGTTCGAATCGTATTCACCAGATGTTGGTTGTTTATGAACCGTTATGCCCTTCACATCAGCTAACAGCTCCTCATACATTTTCTGCACATGCTGATGGTGAGCGATATGCTCATTGAGCACGGTCATCTGCCCGCGACCGATACCAGCACAGATATTACTCATACGATAGTTAAAACCTATCTTTTCATGCTGATAGTAAGGATAGCTCTCACGATACTGTGTAGCGTACATCATAATCTCACGCCATGCCTCTTCATCAGGTGTAATCAAAGCACCACCACCCGATGTTGTAATCATCTTATTACCATTAAAGCTCAATACGCCATACTTTCCAAACGTTCCAAGTACCTGACCTTTATAGCGACTACCCAGTCCTTCGGCAGCATCCTCAATCACAGGAATCTCATAACGATTAGCAATCTCCATGATGCGCTCTATCTGGTAAGGCATACCATACAGTGCCACGACAACAATTGCTTTGGGTTTCTTACCTGTCTTTGCAATACGATCCTTGATTGCCTCTTCCAGCAAATCCGGATCCATGTTCCATGTTTCTGACTCAGAATCCACAAATACTGGTGTAGCTCCCAAATAGGTGATTGGATGCGAAGAAGCACAGAACGTAAAGCTCTGCACAATCACCTCATCACCAGCCTGCACACCGCATGCAATCAGCGACAGATGCACGGCTGCAGTACCAGCGCTCAACGCCACCACACGTTTATCCTCGCCAACGTAATCTTCAAGGTCTTTCTCAAACCCATTCACATTCGGTCCAAGGGGCACTACCCAATTGGTATCAAAAGCCTCCTGAATATATTTCTGTTCCAAACCTGCCTCACTCATGTGAGCAAGACACAAGTAAATTCTTTTATTCGCCATTTAACTTAGTTCCAATTTTGCTGCAAAAGTACACAATATTCTCGAAACCACCAAGAATTTATACGGTTTTTGATGATAATAACCAACCTTTAGTGCAAAATAATCCAAATAATTCTTAACTCAGTTAACAATTGGACCAACATGTTGGAACTATCATGTCAAAAACTTCAATTATCTTTGCCATCGATATGAACACAAACTATAACTCAGACTACGCTAAATACTACCCGCGCCAATGGCTCCGGAGCTGGCTCGCGCAACTTAGACGGTTGCGCGGGTCGCTCACATTTCTCCACACCTTAGGTGGACTGAACCCTCGATACACCAATATAGACCAAATTCCCGACCCAAAGAAATACGACTTGCTTAAATTCATGCGGGTAATGAGCGGTATGTGCGAGTATATGGACGAGGATGAGTTCGTAAACTTTGGTGCCGACAGGCTTCGGGAATTCCACAGGTTTTACAAGATACATGGGCGAGAGTTCCGAGAGCAGTTTAAACGAAACAAATAACCCCTAATTATAAACAACTACCATTAAAATGAATACTTCCTTACTGATTCGGGATGAGCTGGCATTGGCCGGCTTTAGCACCGAACAAGAGCAGCGGCTATTGCGGTTGGAACGGCGCAGGATTACGCCCCAGACGGAGCTCCAGCAAATGGAGTTCCTGTTCCGACTGCATGGTAAGCCCTGCTTTGCCCGTGGCGAACTCACGGGATTATCGGGTAAAGCCAAGAGCGGTAAAACGTTCGTCAGCAGTATCCTCATGGCCCTGTGTTTCCGCAGCCAGTTGCTCTCCGTCGAAAGGATCGAGCAGAAAAAGCTGCACGTGCTGTGGTATGATACCGAACAGAGCGAGGAGTCGACGCAAGATATCCTCCGTAATCGTATCATCCCGCTCACAGGAATCCCAGAAGACCTATTCCCGATGGATATGCTCGACGTGTTTAACGTTCGTGGCGAACAGTATGCCGACCGTCTCGCGCTGCTCGAACTGGCCGTAGAGCGTTACCAGCCCGACCTGGTGATACTCGACGGTATCCGTGACCTGGTGGCCGACATCAATGATGGTGTCGTGGCACAGGACACGGTTGAACGACTCATGCGCCTGGCCTCACAGAACCGATGTGCCATCGTCTGTGTGCTCCACCAGAACAAATCGCAAGAAGACCGCAATCTGCGCGGCTGGATTGGTACCGAGCTCAAGAATAAGGCCTTCGAGGTGTACGAGTGTACCAAGAGTGCCGAGCGTATCTTCTCGTGGGCTCAGACCGACACCCGTAAGTACGATATTGCCCAAAAACTGCAGTTCTCCGTCAACGACGATGGCCTGCCCTATGAGTGTACCCCCGAGCAACTGCTCGACGCCCAGTATCAGCAAAAGCTGAAGCTGGCCGATAAGATGCAGCAGGAAGGCTATAGCACCAAACTGCCCGACTTTAATCCCAAGTACTGCCATAAGGAGGGCCGCAAACACGTGTGGGATGTCAAACTTCTCTTCAGCGATGTGATGACGCCAGGCATAGAATACGACGAGGATACGCTACGCCGTGAGCTCTTTGGCAAAGCCAATATCGTCAAACCAAAAATCAGTCGCGAGGTCATCAGCATGGGTGTGCAGGAGAAAGTTATCCTTGAATCGCGCTCCGCTCTCAACGGCAAGAAAGTGTATATGCTGCCGAGGTGAAGTTTCAAATCCCATACGTAATTCTCTCTACGAGAGAGAATGTAGTATGTGGGGATTGTGAAGACTTCACCGAGGCCCCTCTCATAATTCTTAACTCTTAATTCTTAATTTCTCAATGAAGTACAATGATTTAACAATCCAAAAACTCCGCGACCTCTCGATTCTCGATGTTGCCATCAAACTCGGTTTTACTTTAAAAGGAACCGGTCAAGAAGGCCGCCGCGCCTTATGTCCCTATCACGAAGACAAACATCCTTCGCTTCACTTCTCTCGCAAGAAGAACATCTTCAAGTGTTTCGTATGCGGTGCCACGGGCGATCTCTTCAAACTCGTAATGGATTCCGAGAATCTCACCTTTCCCGAAGCCTGCGACTGGCTCGTTCGCGAATTCACTGTATCAGTAGTACCCGATCCGCCATCCAGCGCGGTTTCGAAGCCTGTCGAGCCCCAACCAGAAACAGTGTTCCGCCCTCTTGATTCGGCTCTCGTCCAGAAAAGCCTAAGCACCAACAGTCTTTTCTGCCAAAGTTTAGTCTCTACGGGCTACCTCACTGAGCAGCAAATGCGCCATGCAGCCAACCGCTATCGTCTCGGCCAGACCAAAGATGGCGGCGTGATATTCTGGGAAATCGATGAGCAGGCCCAGGTCCATAATGGCAAAATCATGTATTACCAGGACAACTGCCATCGCGACAAAACTCACACTCCCACTTGGGTAATAGCCAAACTAAAAAAAGTTGGCGCCTTGCCTAACGAGGTAGAGAACCCGCACTGCCTTTTCGGCCTCCATCTTTTATCAGAAGCATCATCGGGCGGAAAAATCGCCATTGTCGAAAGCGAGAAATCGGCGGTCATTCTCTCCGAACTCTTTCCCGACTGCATCTGGATGGCCCCTGGCGGCAAGACAATGCTAAATGCATCTCTTTTCGCGCCATTAGGCGACAAACGGATTATTCTTTTCCCCGATACCGACGAGACAGGCGACACCTATCGTTTATGGCTCTCGGTAGCCTCAGAGGCTCAACGACTGTATAAGAGCAGGATCCATGTCAGCAATCTGCTCGAGCTTCATGCTACTCCTGCGCAGAAATCCGCCAAAATCGATATCGTCGATTTTCTCTTCCCTAACCTATAGACTTACGCCCCATAAGTCATAAGGTTACGCTATCTAACCCATATATTTACAACCCCAAAGTCATATACTTATGTTTATCTCCAAAAAGCAAATTCGCGAATCTATTCATTGTCCCAGCCGAACATTCAGCCGATGGATTAAGCTGCAGCAACCGGAACTCACCAAGATGGGTATCACTCCAAGAACCCAGAAGCTCCCACCCGAAGCAGCAAAATTCCTCTGTAAACAGCTCGATATAGAGCTCCAGGAAAGAAAAATCATCAAAATTCGATAGTGTGCGCCACTGTGCGCCAAAGAGCGCCACCACCATTTCCAGATGTTGTACCTTTGCATTGTCAAAAAGACAAAATTTTCATTTTTTCATTATTTAAATTTTTAATTTTTCTATTATGGTACGTTACGTTTTGAAACAGTGCAAGAGCAAGCTCTCGCAAATTTTCGGTAAGTGGTTCGCCTACCCTGTTATCGAGGAGACCATCGACCTCGATGGCCTGAGTGAACACATGAGTAATCACAACTCCCCCTACAGCAAGGGTGTCATCAAAGGTCTCCTCACCGACATGATTGGCTGTATCAAGGAGCTGCTGCTCGAGGGTAAGAATGTAAAGATCGACGATCTCGCCATCTTCTCTTTGGGCATCAAGAACAAGAAAGGCGGTGCTGTTACCGAGGACGAGTTCACCATCTCCAAGAACATCAGCGGTGTCAAGCTCCGTGCCCGCGCCACCGGCACCCTTGTTGCCAAGTCGTTGAACCTCGAGGCCACCCTCAAAAAGGCCACAGCCCTCACTGGCAAGCAGGGTACCGAAACTGGCAGTGGTAGCGACACCCCATCAACAGGTGGTGGCTACACCGGCGTTGACGATAGTAACGGTGATTAATATCGTTATCTAAAGTAAAACAGCCATGCTATCCGGGGTGATGCAATGACGCAAAAGTTAGCTTCTACGCTAAAACAAATCCAATCCCCGTCATGAATGCAGCCTGTAGCATGGCAGTTTTCTCCTCCCCCAACTCCCCTCCTAAGCTAGGAGGGGCAAGGGGTGGTCTGAATTATTATCTTTAAACCTATAATCCAATAAAAGAAATGATCAAAGTAAATTGGACCAAAGTCGCAAAGGTTCTTAAGTTTATTGCAACAGTGATTACATCCGTACTCGGTACCATTGCAGTACAAAGTTGTTCACCTTATATGTTTTAAATCCTAAAAGTATGAGTCGAAAGATATCATTAATTATTTGTCATTGCAGTGCCACTCGCAGCAATCAGCGATTCACTATCGACATGCTTCGCGCCTGTCATAACGCCCGTTTCCACGGTAAAGGAATAGCCTATCACTATTATATTGAACGTGATGGCCAGGTTTACCAAACCCGCGACGAGAACGAAATCGGCATGCACGCCCTCCACTACAACGCTCACTCTATCGGCATTTGCTACGAAGGCGGCTTGGATGAAAAGGGAGTAGCAGCCGACACTCGCACTCCAGAGCAGCGCGCATCCCTTATAGCCTTATTGCGTTCGCTGAAGACTGATTATCCCGATGCCGAGATTGTTGGTCACCGCGAGCTCCCAGGCGTAGCCAAGGATTGTCCCAGCTTCTCATGCAGTGAGTATCGCGACTATTTCGCTCATCTAGTTTGATTAACAACCCATAAAAAAGTCTCCCCTGCAACTTAAAAAAGTTACAGGGGAGTACATTCATATTTGATTCAGAAAGCATACTTACACATATATCCCATCATTTTTGAAACCTACCAACACCTCTGGAAGATACATTTCTTCAAATGTTTTTGGTTTCTTAACAAACAACATATCTGAAACCAATCGATTCATGCTCATCATTTTAATCTTCATCTTGTGCTTATATGTTGTATGATTCTGATGTCCCACATTATCAACACATTCTACCACCTTTAGTCGAAGATTATTATGCATCAAATAGATTGACAAAAGGTATTCACCCAAATATGCCAAAGTTCTCTTGCCCCTTGTATACGGTGAAGGTTTAATATTTTTTTCACATTCACTTAAAACATCAAACAACCAACTTGCATATTCATCAAATAACAACTTGTTACATATAAACATATTTTTGGGATACAATATATTACCATACAAATAATCTATCACCGTTTGTTCATATTCTGGATATTTGTTCTTTAAAACCATTAACAATATAGTCAGATCTTCTACCGACACAAAATGAACAATTTCTTGCCATATCGGGTGGTTATAAACAAACTTCAATACAATAGCATCATTTCCACGTAACGTATCCAGAATATCCTTCGTCTGAATATCAAAAAACCTTCTGTAATGACAAAATCCAACGTATTCCACGTTTTTCAGATTCCTCCATGCCCAATATTGTGCAGTAAGTTCACAGTACATCGGGTTCTTCTCGCTTAAATTATCTCCTGTGTCATCCCCTATCATATTCCCCATCTCATTCTTAAACGGAGAAACAGCTCTTCCCACATGGATAGGCGAATAAACTTCATCACTATATACAGCACCCGGTTTATGACATGCTACCAATATTTTTATTTTATCCACAATGCGCTCCTTTCTCCCTAAATCTACATGCCATTTCGTCTAATATGCCATCAGCCTTAAGACCTGTTAGAACAGAACTAAAGTAATAATCCTCAAAACATTTGGGTTTTCTATTAAAATGTTTAGCCATGGATTCATGCATTTTCAACAAGTACCGACCTATTAATCTTTGCGACACAGCCTTTCCGCCATAGCTTTCCGTTCTTTTCACGCCTTTTATTCTATAATGATGGTGTAACATGTAAACTGGCATAAAAAATTCGCCCAGATATGCCAACGTTCTCATGCCACGAGTGTAGCCTGATGTTTTCATATATCGTTCACACTCAATCAATATATCAAATATCCATCTGGCATATTCATCAAACAAAGTCTTCTTGCATATCAGCATATTGTTTGGGTAAAATTGATTACCCCAAAGATAATCCAACGTTGTTTGCTCATATTCTGGATACTTATTTTTCAATACCATCAGAAATATTGTAACATCCTCTAATGCCACATATCTAAGAAGTGTTTTCTCAATTATACTACGTTCTGGATAATCTAACAGAATGACATCCTTCTTTCTGAAAACATCGTCAACATTTTGTGCATTTATACAAAAATCGAAGAATCTCCTGTAATGGCAAAAGCCAATATATTCTACATCTTTCAGATTCTTCCATGCCCAATATTGTGCTGTAAGTTCACAGTACATCGGATTCTTCTCGCTTAAATTATCTCCTGTGTCATCCCCTATCATATTCCCCATCACATCTTTGAACGGAGAAACAGCTCTTCCTACATGGATTGGCGTATAGACATCGTCACTATACACAGCGCCCGGTTTATGGCACGCTACCAATATTTTTATCTTATCCATTCTATAAATATAAATTCAGTGCTTGTTCTACAATCTGATGCATATCATAATACTTATATTCAGCCAACCTTCCATGGAATTCCACATTTTTCAATTTGTCAGCATCTGTTTTATATTGAGCATAGCGTTCGTTATTCTTAGTATCATTAACAGGATAATATGGTTCCATTCCAGGTTTCCATTCCTGTGAAAACTCTTTAGTAATAACAGTTTTGGGCTGAGCACCGAATTCAAAATATTTATGTTCTACAATACGAGTATAAGGATGGGCGTGATCAGTATAGTTCACTGCAATATTGCCTTGGTAGCTTTCCATTTCAAGAACCTCTTCTTCAAATCTCAGACTCCGGTATTCCAATGGGCCATATTTATAATCGAAAAATTCATCTATCGGACCTGTATAGATGATTCTCTTTGCCAACTTATTTAATTCTTCTCGATGTTCATTGTAATTCACATTCAAACGGATATCAACCCCCTCAAGGAGTTTTTCAATCATCTTATTATATCCGCCAATTGGAATTCCTTGATAACAGTCGTCAAAATAGTTATTATTATAGCAGTATCTTACAGGAAGACGTTTTATAATAAAAGGCGGAAGATCTTTGCAATCTCTTCCCCATTGTTTTTCTGTATAGCATTTCACAAGTTTCTCATATACTTCACGACCAACCAAAGAGATAGCCTGTTCTTCTATGTTTTGAGGTTCACCTTTAATTTCCTTTCGTTGATCTTCAATCTTGGCTTTTGCTTCATCGGGAGTTTTCGTTCCCCATAATTCATAAAACGTATTCATATTAAAAGGCAAATGATATAATTTGCCTTCGTAACTTGCCAGGGGGCAATAACGGAAATGATTAAAAGGCACCAATGAGTTCACAAAATCCCAAATTTCCTTATTTGAAGTATGAAATATGTGAGGTCCGTATTTATGAACATTTATACCCTCTATTTCCTCACAATACAAATTTCCACCTATATGAGAGCGCTTATCTATTACCAAAGCGCTTTTACCGGTTCTCTTTGCCCTATATGCTATTATTGAACCAAAAAGACCAGATCCCACAATCAAATAATCGTACATTATTATAAATTTTTCGAATATTTAAATACACAATTTTTATAGGCACTATAATTGCCCATGTCATACATTCGCCCCTGTAACTGAACACCAATCATTCCATACTTCTCACGCACCTTATCAAGAGCAGATGTCAACTCAATCTCCCCGTTGAGATCTTCTGCGTTCGTGATATCTTCTCGCAACTGCTCAAATACTTCGGGAGTAATAATATATAAGCCGAACACTGACATATATTTCTTATCACCGTCCTTTCCTTTCACACCGAGAAATTCTTCGGCATAGGAAGCCTTAGGCTTCTCATTCATCTGGGAAATATCCAGAACGGTTTCGTCTTTATCCTCCCATGTACCAGAAAGAATACCATAACGAGATACCTCTGCCAATGGGATTGAATGAATAGACACCATCAACTTATTATATTGTTCATAACTCTCTATCATCTGAAGAGCGCAAGGCTTATTTGAGTCACTCCTATAAAGCGTATCCCCCAACAGTAATAGAACAGGCTCATGATTGGAAAAGTTTGCTGCCTGATAAACAGCATGACCAAAACCTCGTTTATCCTTTTGGTACACATACTTCAGTTTCTTACCAATTGCAAGGATTCTGTTCTCATACTCCTGCATTTCAGGACTCAGTTTGCGTAGGTGCTCTTCTGAAAGTGGAGTTTCAAAGAACTCTTTATATTTAGCCCTTTCTTCCTCAGAGCCTAAAACCAAACAAACTTCTTCAATTCCACTCTTCATCAGTTCTTCCAACAGAATTAAGATAACCGGTTTGACTATTCCATCCTTATCTGGAATTGGGAAGAAATCCTTTCTCAGAGCCCTTGATGCAGGATAAAGTCTAGTTCCAAAACCTGCAACAGGTATTATTGCCTTGCGGACTGTATGCACAGGTTTAATGGTTAAAGAGTATGCCTTCATTCCCTTTGAGTTCAGATAGTCAACAATTTGCTGCTGGCATTCTTTATCCTTTGCCAAGAACTGTACAGAACCATCTCCCTGTGACCCGACGCCTTTTCCTCCATAAGCCAATCTGCTTATAACGGCATCATTCAACACCTCATGGAGCTTTGGCGATGTCAATTCTTCAGGGCACATGGGGGCGACATTGAAATCAAAGAGTTGCTGGGCTTCAACCATCAGTTTCCCCAATGCTTCTGCATCGCCATTTGCCATATAATCAATAGCCCGGGCAATAATCTTCTGGTTATGTTCCCCTAAAGCCCGTTGTTCACGCTCTTCCATCTCATTGGAAGCAAAGGGGAAACCCTTATTCAAGTCACGGAGAATTTTGATAGTATCCTTTGAGGCACATAAATCAGCAAAAACCCAATATAGATGTTTTTTAACATTCAAGGTTCTAACCTCAACCTCATCACCATCAAATGTCATAAGATTAGGCTTAACGCCAAAGGCACAGGCCTGATCTAATCTTCCACATCTGCTACTCGTTCTTAACTCACCCACATAGGCGATATTCATCTCACCCATGGTATTGAGGTTTAACCTGTATAGCTTATTGAAAGCTCTAGCCACCAATACACAGATTGCAGCAGATGAAGACAATCCACTCTTCATAGGAAGAGTCATCGACTTAAGCGTAATTTTAACACCTCCTACTTGATACCATTCAAGCATATATGAGGCAACGCCTGCACAATAGCTAAAAAAAGACCCCGACTTAGCGATGCTCTTAAGCTCTTGTTCATTCATACGGCAAGAGAAATCCTGCCATACCACATTAATCTCCGGTGCTTCGCTATGCATTTCAAATATTGGCGATTTTTCAACCTCTGCATATATACCCTGTTCAATACCAGTGACAATTGACGCACCAGGCACAATATCCGCATTCATTGTACGGTATTTTCCTGCCCAGTCTGTATGTTCTCCAAATAAGCAAAGTCTACCTGGTACAAAAAGTTCTAATGCCATTATATTATTTTATTAGTAACAACCATACTCTTTGAATATCCGTAGAAACACCTCTTAAATGCTCAAAGCGATACATAAGAGATAAGACTAACCAACCATACCTAATTCGCCCCATTATTCTACCGACATAAAGCCACAAACGTACATCTATACCACCATATTTTTTTGCAGCTTCATTCCACGCAACCATATCATCGCTATACTCTTGGACTATTGTTGAGAATCTCGCATAAAAGTATGCAAACTTCTTGCCATAATACCCAATTTCGACACGCTCATGATTAGGTGTCAAGTTAGATAAAATATGATGATAAGACTTTCTTAAGTCGGATGCCTTTTTTATACTACTTGTACCTGTTACTATCGAGTCCGCTCTACGTTTATAATAATATGTATAGACATCCACAAAACTAACGATAGTAAGATGCTTAAGCATTTTAAACGTCCATGGTGTATCTTCAAAGATCAATCCATCTTCAAATTGAATATTATGTTCTTTTAGGAATGAACGTTTTATCAGTTTATTCCACGGAGCCACATTCAATTGTTCCAAATCGAAGAAGCATTTTCTTACTTGATTGTTTGATGTTGCTATTGGATGTGACACATGAACGCTCAATCCATCCGCATTTTTTACAGGATACGTTTTCACTTTCCCCTGTACTAACTCTACTTCTGGATACTCATTCACTTTCTCCATCATCAGTTTTATACAGTCTTTCGTTATGACGTCATCACTGTCCAAATAAAATATCCACTCACCAGATGCATATTCTGTCCCTGTATTCCTTGCTGCAGAAAGCCCTCTATTCCGCTCATGGCGTATTATTTTAAAATATAAAGGCCCTTTGTAGGCAGCAATCATATTTTGCGCAATTAGGATGCTGTTGTCTGTACCACAGTCATCAATAAGGATACATTCTATGCTTCCAGTGTACGTCTGCCCCATTATACTTTTTAGGCATTCTTCTATATATGATTCGACTTGATATACTGGTACAATTATTGATACTTCTATAGAATTCATTATCTATTTTTTCAAATATGCCTTTAGGGCATCAGTTCGCTGTTTTTTTGTTGTGTTAACTATTATAATCTTATGTTCTGATATACCAAAATCTTTCAAACGATTAATAACTTTTACAGTGTACCCCCTATCTAGGCTGGCAACCACCACATAATCATAATCAATTGCTATTATAGATTCAACAGAATCTACATTAAGACAGCAACGTCTATATTCCCAATAGTCGTCATCAACCCAACCAACAACCTCACATTTCCTATCTTTAACAAGACGCTTCATAAGCTGCTGCCCAAAGGTACCTCCACCATATAGAACAATTTTCTTTCCTTGCAAGGACTTGCCAAACGGGAAAATCTTTAACTTTTCATCATCAGAATATACACATCCACCTGAACGTATAATAAAAATTCCTGTAATAAAGTCATCCACTTGTCTTTGCAAATCATATTCTATAGGATGGCCCATCACAGCTTTCGACAGGTTCTCATATAAAGCTCTTACTCTTGTCATCTCCTTATCGAAATCTACAGAACTTTTCAGCATTGAATCCTCACGCTGGCGATAATGATAAGCACAATTATCCGTAATGCATATACGTTTGCAATCCAGTAATGTAGCGTACACAACGACAGCATCCTCACCTATTGACACGTTATCGGCTATCTCTAACTGGTGTTTTAGAATCACCTCACGTTTAAAAAGCTTATTCCAATGATAAGTTGATATACCATGTCGGTAGAATTCGCCATATGATATCATCTCTTTAAAGACGCCCTTCAATGTTTCACCTTCATAATAGCCTGATGGTATAGTATTATACATACTTTGGGTTCTCGAGAAGAGATCTCTACTGAAGCCAGCAATCGCCACATCACAGTCATTCTGAATGATAGCATTATATAACGATTGATAGAATCCAGGCCCAACCCAGTCATCTCCATCTACGAAACCAATATATCTACCTGTCGCAGCCAATACGCCAGCCTTTCGTGCAGATACCAAACCTCCATTTGATTTATGTATTACTTTGATACGACTATCCTTCGAGGCATACAGATCACATATCTCTGAACAACGGTCTTTCGAACCATCATCCACCAAGATTATTTCCAAATCTTTATAAGTCTGATTGAGCAGGCTCTCTATACAAATTCCGAGGTACCTATCAATCATATAAATAGGCACCACAACACTAATTATCGTTGATTTCATTTTGTAAAGAACAAACCACTAAAATCATTTTGCAAAAAATCTCTAACGACAGAACTAGCGAGGACCTCCAAGCTGTCAATATACTTTACCCCTTGATTGCTTTCCATATAAAAAACATTTCGCAAATCAGTACACCCCGCAACAATGCAATCAACCCCCATTTCGTCTTTAAGATGATTATACACTTTCTTTATACAGTCATATGGGTGATCATTTGTATCTCTCTTTTCAAATCGCTTTTTATTTTTCGCATTACAAATACCTTGAGTTACCAGTTTCTGATATTCCACATCAGGATATACCAATTCAATCTCTGGTGCAATCATCTTGAATACCCTTTCATAAAGACCATTCTTACGAAGACCATCCGAGCACATCATACCGACTCTTTTTGCCCCTTGTCTCTGACATTCTTCTGCGACTAAATTCAAGAGATTAATAAAAGGAGTACCTATCTGCTCTTTAAGAATATCTATCGCATAATGAGCGGTGTTGCAGCACATACACAATTTTGTGCAACCGCATGCTTTTAGCTTTTTCCCAATCTCTACATAATCTTCTATCCAAGAAGGGCCCCTACCCTCTAAATACATACTTCTTGAAGGAGCCTTAGTTGCCTGCCAAATCAACATCTCCGGATGATGGGCATCACGAAAAGCACCATTCTGCGTTAGTTTTTCTTCAATAAGTTGACATAACTTGTTTGTTGCAGCGACACCATTGCCACCAATAACACCAATCATATTTTCCAATCTTTTGTTATTTCTGACACTCTAATATAATCATTATATGTGTCAATATCATACGCTCTCACTTTTATACCACGCATAGGGCACAACGGCTCAAACATATTAAATACATTATTTGAATTATAAGTCAAATTACGCTTTGCCATACATGCAGGCCCAGTCCATTCGTAATCTCCGCTCTCACGACTAAAACTAAGAACTTCACCCTTATCATTCGTTCTCACAAACACGGTTTCCTCGCTGGTTTTATCACCATAGCAAATATACTCACCTTTTGTATTGAGGAGCATTTTTACATCATCAGGATGAACCAGCAAATCTCCGTCCCACTCTAGAATCTCATTGTTTGCATGTCTAGCTCCTATGTAAAAACTTGCTCCGGTTTTGGTTTCAAAATATCGATGATTATAACAGAATATCACATCATCGCGATACTTTCTTACCTCATCAATAATCTCTCCGCCTTGGAATCCTATAACAATACGAAGATCCTCAACGTCTTTAAAAAGCTTTAATTGCCATGATATCAAGGAGTCCCCATTTATCTGAACCAAAGCTTTCGTCAGTCCAAGGCCAAGTCTTGAACCAATTCCGGCACAGCTAATAACAACAGATTTATCATCAGTAGTCTCGCCTGCAAGCTGATGCATCAGTCGATACAAAGCATGTTCGTTGAAGATGACATAATCCGTAATCGCCATCAAACTATGGGCAGGATTATGTGTAAGGCCAACAGAGATTGAGATATTAGCATGGCGCATTGCTTCAAGGTCGTTATTGCCATCGCCAATAAAGACAACAGTTTCGCCAAGAGCTTTGTACTGATCTACTATCTGTTCTTTGCGAAGGATGGTCTTTAGTTTTACGACCTTATCATCTTCGCACTCTGCCTCACTACCATAGCACTGACACCCTATCTTCTTAAACACCCCTTCACACCAGCATGTCAAATTACCTGTTACAATGATACAATCCGCACGATGATCATCAATAAACTGCTTTACTACAGGATATAAAGGTACCTGGGCTAACAAATCCGATGTTTCGCTAACAGAATACTTACCCAAGATATGAACTCTTCGGATAAAACTCTCAATAAAAGGGATATTACCCTGTACGGTTCGCTTTGTAAGCTCTGCAATTTCTTCTTTACATTCAAAGTGATTTGCTATAATAGGTAGAGTCTCTGCTGACGTGACTGTACCATCAAGATCGAATAGAAATTTCATTTGACAATGAAAATTAGTATTTCATCTGCACGATTTAAGAAACAAAGTATGCCACATAGTCATGTTTACCGATTCTTTTATTCTCGGGCGGTAGAGTCATATAATCTCCATATTGGCATCGCAAATATGCATCATATTCTGATATTACGGAGAAGTTTTCACCTTCAAACTCGATTTCAGAGTATTTATTAAACACATGAGAAGGATATAGCCAAGGGTGATGCCAATACATAGTCCATGTGCCCCTTCGCATAGTTTTCTTGCCATTCTCCGCCCTCATAAGAGATTCTATATAACATCTTATCTTATTTTTTGGAACAGGGAATGATGCCAGCCTTAAACAAAGCCATAACAAATTATTTTTTAGTGATATTTTATTAGACCATATTCTTTTGGTCTTAGCACGATATATTCTAAACAACACCAGCAACAAGAATTCTCTCAGTTTTAATATTTTGTCATCATCAGGAAAATTATCAATTGGTAATATGTCTATCCAAATACCTCCAGAATGATAATCATCTGTTTTCGGAAAATCAACCAGTGTTTTTGAATCAGTTAATCTAATATAAAAGCAAGGGAACATACTACCTTCTGAAGGTTGTAACACTTTATATCGATTATCAGTATATTTTTTACGAAACTTCTCAAAATCATCTCGATCCATAATAATATCAATATCATCATCCCAAGGGATAAATCCTTTGTGTCTTACAGCTCCAATAAGCGTTCCTTCTGCTATGGAATACTTTAGCGAATTACCACGACAAAAGTTCGAGAAGTTTCTCAAAATATCCAATTCATATAGTTTTATTTCCTCATCACTAAGTTGTTTCATATCATGATGTCATTAAATGTATTCACCTGCAGTCATTCTACATTTGCTTCCCAACACAATTCTATCTCATAATGAACGTACTATTTAATATCATCATCCCAAGGAATATAACCATTATGTGGTTATATTTCGATGCATACAAGTCGCATATTTCAGAACAACGATCTTTCGAACCGTCATCCACAAGTATTATTTCTAAATTCTTATATGTCTGATTAAGAATACTCTCAATACAGATTCCAAGATACCTATCAATCATATAAATAGGTACTACGACACTTATCAGCGTATCATTTTTCATTTTTTTAAATTACCTATAATAACTTCTGTCATTCTATCGATCTGATTTTTCAGAGAATACTTCTGCAAGAAGAACACTTTAAGTTGTTCTCTTTCATCATCAGATGGAGGATTATTGAGGATATCAAGCATTTTGGCTGCAAGATCTTCAGAAGAGTACGGATCAAATACAGGAATTTTACCGCAAGTTACCTCTTTCATAACATCAATATTCGAAACGATAACAGGAGCTTTGGAAACAGCTGCCTCAATAGGAGTCCATCCGAAACCCTCTATCAATGAAGGATGAACGAACAGATCGGTGTGGCTATACAAGTATTTCATTTCTCCTTCGCTTCTATATTGCCTATCAAGAATAACCCTATCTTCCAAGTTCAAATCAGAAATCAATTTTTTCAATTCCAAATAGTCCTCTGATTGGTTTTTGTCTCCTTTTAGGTAAAGTACATGAGTTATATCATCCTTAATACTTGCAAATGCTCGTATCAGTGTTTCAGCATTCTTATATTTAGCAAAACGGCTTACATACAAAACATAATGAATATCTTTCACACAATCAACTACAGATTCTTCTAAAGAGAAATCAAAGGGCAAGCTAT
>Ga0310696_10003925_pt1 | contig 18375 bp, 22 predicted proteins | sample AusTroGonzalo_MG_4_FD_203885 | JGI IMG/M metagenome (GOLD analysis project Ga0310696, IMG submission 203885) | Bovine rumen microbial communities from tropical cattle in Woodstock, Queensland, Australia - Gonzalo_02 (v2) (version 2) | ecosystem: Host-associated > Mammals > Digestive system >...
GCAGAAGCGAAACCTGAAACCCGTTACTAATATTAAACGATTTGGCTATGAAGGCTTACTGTCGCAAATGCAGACAGCTTCATAGCCTTTTATCTTTTTGAAAGAAACTATGATCAGGAAAGCGGGGTACATCTCATGACACAAATCAGCGAAAAGAGCATCGTCCACAAGCAAGATGCAAAAGAATTTATAGAAGATTACTGGACGAAACGTGCGCCGGGTTTCAAAAGCCTGCGCCGGGAAGAACTGCAAAGCGAAAAGATGCGTCAATGGCAGGAAGAAATCTGCCGTCACCTGCCGACGGATAAACCGCTGAAAATATTGGACATCGGCTGCGGCGCCGGTTTCTTTTCCATATTGCTGGCCGCGAAAGGCTATAACGTCACTGGCATCGACTTAACGGAATCCATGATTGAAGAAGCTGTCGCGTTAGCTGCGGAAGAGAAATCTAACGCGCGCTTTCAGGTAATGGACGCGGAAAAGTTGTCCTTCCCCGACGAAAGTTTTGACGTCGTGGTTTCCCGCAACGTGACATGGAACCTGCTTCATCCTGAACAGGCGTATGCGGAATGGCTGCGCGTCCTGAAAACCGGCGGATTGCTTCTAAATTACGACGCGGAACACGGCAAGTATCATCACGGCGATTATGAAAAAGAAGCGGTTTACGCCCACAAGGACGTAACCAAAGAAATGGTGGAACAGTGTCACCAAATCTATCACATGCTGGATATCAGCATCTTTGTGTTTGAGTATTATCTGCAGCACGACCCCCATTGCCTTGGCATAAAGTTAGGCGAGACGGGCATACCCATGTTTTCCGCGCTTTTCGCTTACGCCCTGTTCCGGGTGTTGTGGTGCGAGGCGTTGTTGCCCCACTGGAACGATATGGCTGTCATCTATAACGCCTATAACGTCAGCTTCCTCGTATCGCTGGCGATTCTCATCCCTGCCTACCGCCGTGTTTATCAACACTTGCACATATCCAAAGGGGAGGGCGCAACCATGCCTGAAAAGTATCGCTTGGCATAAAAAAGCAGTATTAGACATTTCAAAATGTTTTTTTTACAATAGGAGCAGGAGGACTATCCTGCTCCTGTTTTCATTTTACAAAACGCATGCACGCGGATAGAACACATAGAAAGTGAGGAAATGATCTTGCGCGTATCCATTCAGAAAATGTTAGGAAAATCATTATCAGCGTTAGTATTAGCGGGGTGTGTTACGATGACAGCACAAGTTACGGAAGCAAAAGCGATTACCACGCCGGAAGGGAAAATGCCAATGGTCCACTGGGCCGTGCTGCAGTCCAAACCGGGTACAATGAGCGAAATGATGGGTATGGCCGCACGTAATGTGGCGCCCCTGGCAGCAAAAGAAACCGGTACATACGCGTTGTACGGGAGCCTGGACAAACAGAATCCGAATGTAATGCGCCTGTTGGAAATTTATGAAGACGAAGCTGCGTATGAAATCCATGTAGGAACCGACGGTTTCCACAAATACAAAGAAGAGCGGAAAGAAATTCTGGAAAAGCTTGTGATTCTTCCCGTTGATCCCATAGTGCTGGAACAGAAAACCGAAGGAACCGGAACCAATGTGATTCTTCACCTGTATGAAGTGAAACCGGAAAAGCTGGACGCGTTTAAGAAACTGATCGCTAAAGAAATGCGCCGGGGCGTGAAAGAAGACGCCGGCGTTATGGGACTGTTCGCAACGGCGGAACAGAAACGCACCAACATGATACACACGTACGAGTTGTTTAAAGACGACGCGGCGCGCGATGCATATAAAAAATCAAATGCCCATCAGGCATTTTGGAAAAAAGCACAGCAGATGCTGAACAGCACAAAAGAAATTGAAAACCTGCCGGGCAATGTAGTGCTGAGCAAAAAAGGCTTTCACGATAAAAAATAAAAAGAATAAGAAATGAAATAATAAAAATTAAAACAAGGAGACTATTTAAAATGAAGATTGGTATGAACCTGAAAGCAAAAGCATTACTGGCAACTGCCGTCGTTAGTATCGGATTATTTGTTAACGCGTCCCCTATCTGGGCAGAGCCGCAGCCTCTGACGATTCCATCCGACGGAATCGTGCTGCAGGGACAGGCAAAAGAAAAGTATGTTGCGGATTATATGAAAAAATTTTTCAGCCAGATGAAACCGCCTGCGCCGTTTGAAGCGCCGGTTGGCTGGAAGATGGAAACCGTTACGGTAAACGGCATTACCCTGGAACGGATGACCGCAGACCAGAAAAAGAGCGACCGGGTGTTGCTGCAGATGCACGGTGGCGGTTATGTAGGCGGCATGAGCAATAACCACCGCATTTTGGGATTGCGTCAGGCAACTCTGGCGGACGCGGGAGAAGTTTACTTTGTCAATTACCGTCTGGCGCCCGCCCATGTGTATCCTGCGGCACTGGAAGACGCTGTGGCTGTTTACAAAGAGCTGCTCAACCGTGGCATTAAAGGGGAAAACATTATTCTGACCGGTGACTCCGCCGGTGGGAACCTGGCAGTTGAGCTTTCGCTGTACTTAAAGGAAAATAAACTGCCCCAGCCCGGCGTCATCGCGCTGGCTTCCCCCTGGACGACTTTTGAACATAAGAAAGGAACTTCCCGGTACTACAACGACGAAAAGGATGTCATTTTAGGAAAAGGGACGCCGCTGAACATTCCGGTCAAGGATGCGAAATACAAAGGAAAACTGAACCGCAAAGATCCCCGGCTCTCGCCCATATACGCCGACCTGTCCGGCCTGCCCCCGATGCTGATCCAGGCGGGCGGTAACGAACTCTTCCTGACGGAAAGCGTGCGGCTGGCGGAGAAGGCCGCAGCGGATGGGATTCCCGTTACCTTAACGGTCTACCCCGGCATGTCCCATGACTTTGCGCTGCTGCTTCCCGAAATGCAGGACAGCATCGATTCATTGGACGAAATTGCCGATTTTGCAAACCGGTATATGAAATAATACTATTTGTGCAATACCAATTCCGCTTTTCTGACATATAGCCGGAAAATGTTTTGTCACTTGCGCAAAAAATTACTTGACTTACAGTCAACTTTAATGATTATTATAAATATATAAATTCTGTATATTGATTCGTAAATTTTCAAATATTCATATTGAAATAAATTAAGGGAGATGTTATTATGCTGAAACGAATTATGTTTACACTGATGGCGCTTTGCCTGTGCATTTCCTTTGCGGGATGCGGCAGAGATAAAAAGGCGGAGGCACCCAAGAGTGATGCAAAGCAGGCGACAGTAACTAAGAAGGCCGAGGCGGCTCCGGCCCCGGCAAACGGAAAAGTGCTGGTGGCGTATTTCTCCTGGGGAGGCACGACCCGCAAGGTAGCGCTGGCCATACAGCAAAAGACCGGCGGCGATTTGTTTGAAATCAAAACGGCAACGCCGTATCCGACCGATTACCATGCCACCATTGACATCGGCAAAAAAGAAAAAGCGGACAATGCCCGACCCAAACTGGCGGGAACGCTGCCTGACATGAAACAGTATGATGTAATCCTGCTGGGTTATCCCATCTGGTGGTACATTGAGCCCATGGCTGTGAAAACCTTTGTAGAAGCGCAGGACCTGTCCGGAAAAACGATTCTGCCCTTTGCCACCAGCGGCGGCAGCGGTGTTGAAGGAAGCGTGGATGATTTGCGGAAAACCCTTCCCAATGCCAGGGTGAAAGACGGTATCCTGCTCAACTCGACCGGCGGCCTCGACGGCTGGCTGAAGGATAACGGGCTGGGAAAATAAACTAAAAGCAGGCTCAATCCAGAGTACGCCTGCACAACGGATAATGAACCGGATAATAAAACAGGTAAAAGAAATCCGTAAAGAAAACGGTTAAGAGTAACGGGTAAAGGAAACGGAAAAGGTATGGAAATCCGTGTACTGAAATATTTTCTTACAATAGCAAGAGAAGAAAACATTACCCGCGCGGCGGAACAGCTGCACATCACCCAGCCGACGCTTTCCCGGCAGATGATGCAGTTGGAAGAGGAACTGGGGGTTCGTCTGTTCCGGCGCAACCGTGTCAGTGTTACGCTTACGGAAGAAGGCCGGCTTCTGCGGCGTCGTGCTCAGGAGATTCTGGAACTGGCGGATAAAGCGGAACAGGAGATCATCCTGAACAGGGAAACGGTAACGGGCACCATTGGGATCGGCTGCGGCGAAACCAATAATATGGAAGGTCTGTCCCGCCTGATGACATCCTTCCGGCAACATTATCCGGAGGTGGTGTTTCATATCTACACGGCCAACGCGGACGACGTGAAGGAAAAACTGGAGAATGGTACGCTGGATTTCGGGCTGTTATTGGAACCGGTGGAAATCAGCCGGTTTAATTTTGTGCGGATGCCGCTGCGGGAACAATGGTGCGTTCTGATGCGCCGTGACTCTCCGCTGGCAGAAAAAGAAACGATAACGCCTGCCGATCTGGTGGGGGTGCCGTTGATTGTTGCCCGGCGCCATTCCGTGCGCAACGAACTGGATAACTGGTTCGGGGAGTATTATCGCCGGATGCATGTGGTAACGACCGTCAACCTTTCCTACAACAACTGTTCCATCATGGTAGAAAATCATGTGGGCGTAGGGCTGGTCCATGATTTTGGAGTTCCCGGGAATGCTCTCTGCCTGCGGCCGCTGTCGCCGGAAATTAGCAACAGCAGCGTATTGGTTTGGCGGAAAGAGCAGGTGTTCCCTCCGGCCGTGACAAAGTTTATTGAACATGTCCGAGCTACGGCTCCGAAGCTGTAACGACGGATGCAATATCCTGTTTAAGTTTAATAATGATTAGAGAATTGTATATGAGTTCTAAAAAACGCTGACGGTTTGTCAGCGTTTTTTACTTTTCTCATCATGCCCGGGAAGCATGGCTTTTAATGATAAACCGGTATTAGACTTTCACACAACAGTTTCTTACAATAAGAACAGATGAAACACCCTGGAAAGGGTATTGAGAGGGAGGGATTGCATGACAATTACGGAAGTGAGTGAAAAATATAAGATTCCGCTTGCCTTGCTGCAACGCTACGCAGCGGAAAAAGCAGATGCGGAAAGCAAGGGTGGGAAGCACAGGCAGGCAGAAGCATACCGGTTTACGGACAGCGATATTGAACAGCTGAGTGTACGGATGACGTTACAGGAAATCGGGTTTGCGGAAGAAGAAATTGCTGCGTACCTGCGCCTTCGGCAGGACGATGAGACTTCTGCGGAAGCCTGTCTGAAGATGCTGAACAAATTACGCGGCAGGACGCTGGACACAATTCACGGCAAAGAAAAGGCGCTGGAACGGATTGATTTCCTGCGCTATGAACTTCAGACGAAGAAGAAGGGGAGTTAACCATGGACAGAAGAGAATTTCTGAAAGTAACCGGCGCCGGGGCGCTGACCCTGTTTCTCAGCGGCTGCGGCATCAACGCGGTCAGCGGGGACAAGAAAGCCGGCGCGGCGCCGTCGGCAGGCGGCACGGAAGCAAAACCCGGCGGCGTGTCCAACGGGAAGAAATTGAAAATCGTAGTTCTTTGCGGCAGCCCGCATAAGGCCGGTACCTCGGCCCTGTTGGCGGACAAGTTCATTGAAGGAGCGCAGGCGGCGGGGCATGAAGTATTCGGCTTCAATGCCGCCTTTGAAGACATCAACCCCTGCCGGGGCTGCGATGCCTGCGGTATGAACGGGCCCTGTGTCATTCAGGACGCCATTTCCGCCAAACTGATTCAGAAGCTGGTGGACTGCGATATGGTCGCTCTGGTGACGCCGCTGTATTATTACGGTTTTTCCGCCCAGATCAAAACCGTAATTGACCGGTTCTATTCCCGCACAAGCGCCATTCATCGCAAAAAGTCCATGCTGATGGCTACCGCCTGGAACAGTTCGGACATTACGTTCAACGCCTTGCAGGAACATTATAATACGCTGGTGCGTTACATGGAATGGCAGGATGTGGGCCGGGTGCTGGGTTACGGTTGCGGCAGCCGCTCTGCCATTGAAGGAAGTGAATTCCCGGAACAGGCATTCCGGATCGGTAAGAGCTTATAAGGAGGATACGGAATATGAAAATCGTTGTGGTTACAGGCAGTCCGCATAAGGCCGGCACGTCGGCCCTGCTGGCAGATAAATTTATTGAAGGTGCGGAAAGTAAAGGGCATGAAGTATTCCGTTTCAATGCTGCCTTCGAAGACATCCATCCCTGCCGGGGCTGCGATGCCTGCGGCATGAACGGTCCCTGTGTGCAGAAGGATGCCATTGAGGAGAAACTGATTCAGAAGCTGGTGGACTGCGATATGATTGTGCTGGTAACGCCTCTGTATTATTTCGGCTTTTCCGCCCAGCTTAAAACGGTCATCGACCGGTTCTATTCCCGTACCGGTTCCATCCATAAAAAGAAGTCCGCGCTGCTGGCAACTGCATGGAACAATGACAGCTGGACGATGACAGCGTTAAAAGCGCATTATACACGTCTTTGCCAATACATGGAGTGGCAGGACCAGGGACAAATCTACGCGACAGGCTGCGGTTACCGCAGCGCAATCGAAGGCACGGAATTCCCTGTCCAGGCCCTGGAATTAGGAAAGAAAGTGTGAGTGATGGAAATCGGGTTAGGCGAAATAGTAATGATTGGGATTCTGGCGGTTCTGCTGCTGGAACCGAAGGATCTGCCCCGTATCGCGAAAAAATCTGCCCGTGCCTATGTGGGCCTGCGGGGATTTATGAAAACCAACTGGCTGGCGCTGGCAGAAGGCGAAGCCGGTGAGGACGGCGCGCATAAGCCGGCCGCAAAAGGTTGAAGACGGAAAACTTATTGAAAAGTTAAGCGAAAAGAGAAAGACGCTTTCCGGGTTTAAAGAACAGGAGGAATAAAAAATGGGACATATCGGAACGACAGAATTACTGGTTGTCTTATTGATTGCGCTGGTGTTGTTCGGCGGCAGCCGGGTGGCAGGTTTAGGCAAGGCGTTGGGCACCAGCCTGCGGGAATTTCGTGCGGAACTGAATAAGAACGCGGAGAAAGAAAATGAACCAGCCGGAACTGCAGTTGCGGAAAAATAATACAGATATGGACGTATGGGAACATGTAGGAGAACTTCGCCGCCGGCTGATCCGGTGCGTGGCGGCAGTTGCTCTTGCATTTGCTGTTCTCGTTTATATCGGACCCGAGCGGGTGATGAATGCCGTGGCGGCCCCGGTGAAAGAACAGGGCGTGCAGTTAATCTATCTGGGTCTGGCGGACGCGCTGTATGTGCAGCTGAAGGTGGTGTTTCTCTGTGCCTTGGTGCTGGCGGCCCCGGTGCTGCTGTGGCAGATTTGGGCCTTTGTGCGGCCGGCGCTGTACCCGGAGGAAAGGAAGCTGGCCATTGGCTGGGCGTTATTCTCCCTGTTGCTGTTTGCGACCGGCGTGGCGTTTGGCTATGGCGTTGTCTTTTTATCTGCCCTTAGCTTTTTTGTGTACGCAGGAGCGGGAACGGCCATGCCGCTGTTTACCATTGACCGCTATGTAAATTTCCTGCTGGGCTTTGTGATTCCCTTCGGCCTGATTTTTGAAATGCCTTTAGCCTGCACTATCGCAGCGAAGGCGGGAGTGCTGCGCGCGGATACGCTGCGCCGCGGCCGGCGCTTTGCTGTGTTATTGAGCTTTATCGTCAGCGCACTGTTAACGCCGCCGGATGTACTGAGCCAGATCATGATGGCGGTTCCGACGGTTCTGCTGTTTGAAATCAGCATTGCCTGCGTGAAATGGCAGGAACGCAATCGGGCGCGGGAACTTTCTTTGTGACAGCGTCTCCTTAACATCCGCATCGGGTTTTTACTGTAAATATGCAAAAAAATCAGGGCGCTTCATTTTTGTGAAGTCAGTCCTGATTCTTTTTTTGTAAAAGTGAGCGCCAATATGTTATAGTAACAGTAGATGATGTATGTAATACAATAGAGAGAAAAGGAAAAGCAAAACTAGTATGAAAGATAACAGAACCGCCCCGCAGCACATTACCGTCCGCGGGGCAAAGGTACATAATCTGAAAAACATCGACTTGGACATTCCTCTTGGCAAACTAGTGGCCATTGCGGGCGTTTCCGGATCCGGAAAATCCTCGCTGGCATTGGGCACGTTGTATGCGGAAGGGTCGCGGCGGTATCTGGAAGCCCTTTCCACCTATACCCGGCGCCGCATCACCCAGGCCGGCCGGGCAGAGGTTGACGAAATCAAACATGTTCCGGCTGCGCTGGCCCTGCACCAGCGTCCGGGTATTCCCGGCATCCGCAGTACATTCGGAACCGCTTCGGAACTGCTGAACAGCCTGCGCCTGCTGTTCTCCCGGCTGGGCAGTCATTGCTGTCCCAACGGGCACCCCTGTCCGCCGGACATGAATGTAGCGCTGATGCTGCCTACGAAATGTCCCGTCTGCGGTGAAGAGTTTTACGGTCCCGGCGCGGAAGCGATGGCCTTTAATTCGGAAGGGGCCTGCCCCTCCTGCTCGGGAACGGGTGTGATCCGCACCGTGAACGAGGATTCGCTAGTGCCTGACGACTCACTTACTATCGATGAAGGCGCCGTCGCTCCCTGGCAGACCCTGATGTGGTCCCTGATGAAGGATATCGCCCGGGATCTGGGCGTGCGCACCGATGTCCCATTCCGCGAGCTGACGCCGAAAGAAAAGGAAATCGTGTTCCACGGCCCGGCTAAAAAACACCATCTTCTCTATATGAACGAGAAGACGAACATGGCGGGGGAGATGGATTTTACTTATTATAATGCTGTCTATACGGTGGAGAACGCGCTGGCCAAAGTCAAAGACGAAAAAGGAATGAAACGGGTGGAAAAATTCCTGCACGAATCTGCCTGTCCCGATTGCGGCGGTACCAGATTATCGGCGAAAGTTCGTTCCACAACGCTGGCCGGAAAAAATCTGGCGGAAGCGACAGCCATGACACTGGCGGACCTGATTCCGTGGGTGCAGGCTGTACCGGGAACACTGCCGGAGGAGATGCGCCCTATGGCGGAGAGTATCATCCAGTCGTTTTTAGACAATGCAAAGCGGTTAATTGACCTCGGCCTCGGGTATCTGACCCTTGACCGGGCCAGCAATACACTCTCTACCGGTGAACGGCAGCGGGTGCAGCTGGCCCGTGCCGTCCGCAACGAAACAACAGGCGTTTTATATGTACTGGACGAGCCCAGCATCGGGCTTCATCCGTCTAACATTGACGGCCTGATGAACGTGGTGGACAGCCTGATTGCCGACGGCAACTCCGTGGTGCTGGTAGACCACGATGTAAGGGTGCTGAAACAGGCGGATCATATGATTGAGCTGGGGCCGCTGGCCGGTACCCAGGGCGGAACCGTTCTGGCCCAGGGCAGCATCGAAGAGATTCTGGCAGCCGGCGCATCCAAAATTGCGCCTTTCCTGGCAGACACCGGGCATATGAAGATACGCAGACGCGTCAAAGCGGCGGACGTGTTCCGCCTGGGAACGATCCGCATGGAGACGTGCCCGATCCACACCGTGCACGCGCTGAACGTTGTTATTCCCAAAGGCAGGCTGACGGCGGTGACGGGCGTGTCCGGTTCCGGCAAAACGACGCTGGTGCTGGAGAGCCTGATTCCCGGGCTGGCGGCACACTGCGCAGGGGAGAAAATGCCTTTTCCGGTGAAAACTGTTGAGGCGGAGGGCATCCGCCGCGCCAACCTGATCGACGCATCGCCCATCGGCATCAATATCCGGTCCACGGTGGCAACCTACAGCGGTATCCTGGATGAACTGCGTAAACTATATGCCGGGACAGAAACCGCGAAAGCCGGAAAACTGAAAGCCGGCGATTTTTCCTACAACACCGGTTCCCTGCGCTGTCCGGTCTGCGACGGAACCGGACAAATCTCTCTTGACGTACAGTTTTTGCCGGATGTTACCATAACCTGTCCGGAGTGCGGCGGAAAGCGCTACAGCGGGGAGGCGGAAAAAATCCTCTGGAAGCCGAAAACAGCAGAGAAGGCTTTTTCTCTTCCCGAACTGATGGCGATGACTGTGGACGACACGTTGGAACTGTTTAAGGACAAGAAGAAAATATACGAAAAGCTGAAAGTGCTGCACGACCTCGGCCTGGGCTATCTTACCCTCGGAGAAGACACCCCGGCTCTTTCCGGCGGCGAGGCGCAGCGGCTGAAACTGGCCAGCGAAATGGGACGGACCCAGGAAGATTCCGTTTTCGTATTTGATGAGCCCACCATCGGCCTTCATCCGCTGGATGTGCAGGTACTGCTGGGCGTGTTTGACCGTCTGGTGGAAGCAGGCGCCACCGTCCTTGTGATTGAACACGATTTGGATGTGATTGCCAACGCGGACTATGTTATCGACATGGGACCGGGCGGCGGCGAACAGGGCGGGCGTATCGTGGCCTGCGGAACGCCGGAGCAGATTCGGCGGTCCAAAGAGAGCATTACCGGACGGTATCTGTAAAAAGCACCAATCATTAAGTCAGGGAGAACGGGAGGGAAGACCATGAGTTCTATTCTGGACAAGTACAAGGTATTTTATAATGATAAGGTTATCGGTTACTACTATATCTACAGCAACCATAAGGCGGAGTAGGGAATACCGCTGCCCGGGTATCCATACACCGGAAAGATAACGGGGATAACTGGCACCAGATTATGACGATACCCGGTCTTGGCCCGGCACTCTTCATGCACTGCTTCGGTCCCAATAAACCGTTTACCGGCGGCTGCGTCGCTGTTCCCAAGGATAAGATGCGTTTCGTGATGAAACATGTGCAGACCGACTGCCTGATCGTAATCGATTCCCTGGAAAATCTTGGCGGGAAGTTATAAGAAAGCAGCGTGCGGTCTGATAAATCGGCTGTAGTTTTCGGCGCAGACAAAAAACGTTCTTATAAAATCAAAAAACCGGCGGTCTCTCTGACCGCCGGTACAAAGATTATGAAACTAAACACGTTACCTGGCAAACTGCCGAATTAATCCTTTTGACTGAGGATGGCGTGCAGTCCGTCCCTCAGTTCCCTGAAATGGTTCGGAAAATTCTCCGAGCCTTCCGCTCTTATTTTCCTGTCTCCGTTGACGGTGGCATTGAGGGAGAACATGATTCCGTCCTTAACGTTTTTCGGATGCTTACCGTGGAAACCGTCCCAGGAAACCAGTTCGCAGTCGTTCAACAGCTTCAGTATCCTGTCAGCGTTGCACACCGTTTGTCTCTGAGGTATGCGCTTATCCTCATTTTTTTCATATCGTATCGCGTATTCAACAACTTCGGCGTCCTTGTCTTTCATCACAATTTCGTACTCTGTGGTGAATCGCATACCGCTCAGACGAAGCGTGACAATCTCAAAAGAGGTAATCTTTTCCGTCGGTTTTCCCATGCCAAACATGTGTGAAACAGACGGAAATGCCATCAGCGCTGCGGCTGCTAACAGGAGCATGAAAGCCCGTTTTATATTTTTGCTACTCATTTTGATTCCACCTTTTTCAGTATTTTCATCTCTGTCAATTATATCATACGGACAACTCCGCAACACAAGAATTGTGAAATAATAATTAAAACTCGTAGTAACTTTGACAGCTGTGGTTTTTCTACAGCTGTTTTGTTATAATAAACAAAAATTGTATTTGTGAGGCGATACGATGAATCAGGATAAAACAATCATAAATCAGGATAAGACAATCATATTGGCCTGCAGTTCACTTACGGAATATGTGGAAGTGGCTCAGGCCAGAGCGGGAACAAAAATGCAGGTCAGATATCTCAACCGGATTTATCACAGGGACCCCGCTGAAATGCAGGAACATATCAAAGCAGAATTGGAACGGATGCCGGAAGGAATTGATACGGTTCTGATCTGCATGGGGTTTTGCGGCGGGTCCTGGAATCAGGTGCAGTCCCGTTACCGCCTTGTCATTCCGCGGGTGGATGACTGCGTATCGCTTTTGCTGCAGACAAAGGATGATCCTGTCAGCAATCTGAAAACGCCCGGTCATCTTTATGTACGGGCCAAGGATCCTTCCACAGAATCCTTTAAGGCTATTTTTGAAAGATTGGTAAAAGCATACAATGTAGACGAGGAGACAGCGAAAAAGCGTCATAAGGAATGGATGGATTTATATAACACCATATCCGTTATGGACACGGGCATCAATCAGTGCCGCCGGCCGGAATACGCGGCTGTTGTAAAAAAGGATGCGGACTGGCTTGGCGCGAAGATGGAATATGTGGAGGCCGGCACCCATCTTCTGGAAAAACTGTTTAGGGGAATGTGGGACGATCAGTTCCTGGTTCTCGAACCGGGCCTCGCTGTTCAAAAAGAAGAAGTGCTGGTTTAAATTATCCGAAAACATCTGAAAGAAAAAGTACAGGAACAGTCGTAGATTTTTCTGCGGCTGTTTTGTTATAATTAAAACAACGAATTATTGTAAAAGAAGGTGAAGGCATGATTATTCGCCAGACGACGAAGGAAGTGCTGGCGGCTTCCATTATGGAGCTGGCCAAAACCAAATCGGTTGATAAAATTTCAATAAAAGAGATTGTACAGAACTGCGGGCTGACGGCAACTACGTTTTATAATCATTTTCAGGATAAATACCAGCTGCTGGCCTGGATTTACAACCGTAACATAGAGGAGTTGCTTGCGGACACTAAATCTTCAATAAACTGGCAGGCTGCGCTGATTGCCTGCTGCACCCCGTTGCAGGAAAACCGCGCTTTTTATAAAAATGTACTGAAAAATACCGCTGGCCAGACATCATTCCGATACCAGACCAACGATTACGCTATTGCGCTATGGATGGAATATATCCGTAAGCGGGAATGCTGGCAGGAAGTTCCTGACGCAATCAGTTTCTATTTCCGGTTTTACATGCGGGCTTTGTCCGAAGCCATTAACGACTGGTTCCTGGGTGGGGAAAAAATGCCTGTGGAGGAGTTGGCGGCGCGGATTGACGCAGCGATGCCGGAACCGTTGAAACCGTACTTAAGGAAACGCTGATTTCCGTGTGTATGGTTTCTTTTACAGCGTGGCCGGCAAAATGTGCGAACACGAATAGTTTACAAAACAAAGAAATCGTAAAGTTTGTTTTTGAATTGGCCTTTTTAAAACTTTCTTTCATAATCCTGCTTCTGATAAGATAGAATCAGAGCAAAACGTTTTGTGGCAGTGAGCTGATATGCGCTGCAGAATTCAACTGTGAAATAAACAGAGATCTCAGGAAAAGGGAGGAAGCAGAAATATGTTAGCAGTGTTCGCAGACATCATTAAAAAGGTTCCGGAACGGAATTATGGAATTGAAGGACTGGAAGTGCATGTGGATCATACTTCCACGGGAACAGTTTATTTTGTCAGCGCGGAAAAAGAAGTGGTATTTCCCGAGCATGCGCATAAGGCCCAGTGGACAGTGGTGGTAAGCGGTGAATGCCGGTTTACTGCCAACGGAAAAACCTGTATCTATAAAAAAGGTGATACCTATTTTATTCCTGAAGGGCAGAAACATCAGATCACCCTCTGCGCAGGATATTCCGAGGTAGATTACGTGGACGACCCGAACGATTAAAGAACTAAATAAGGTACTCAATACAACACTTTAATAATTTATGCTATTGTGACCGGAAGGGGGATTCATGTTGGAAATCAAGGCAGTCAAACTTTACGAAAAAGGTTTTATGAAACGGCCTTTCGCGCTGGGCGGCGAAGATGGCGTGGACAAATTTGACCCTGAGGTGGTTTACCGTTCCACACTGCAGAACTTTTTGATTGACACCGGCAGTGAAGTCATCCTGGTGGATACGGGCTTGCCCCTGGAAGCGCCGGACATGGTTGTGGATGAAACCACGCAGATTTATATCGGCTCGAGAATCAAAGATTATGTTTCCGCCCTGAAAGAACTGGGCTATCAGCCGGAACAGGTTACGAAAATCCTTGTGACCCACAAGCATGAAGACCACACCGGCGAGCTGCGCAGTTTCCCCAATGCCAGAATTTACATGGCGCCGGAAGAAGCGGACGCGCTGAATCTGAAAGGCGACAATATTGTAAGAGTGGAGTACAAAGACGGTCCGTATCATACTTTTGACGCTTCGGAAAAAATAGCGGAAGGCGTGTATCTGCTTCCCGCCAAAGGGCATACCCTGGGCAACAGCATCATCGTGGCGGAAGCCGGCGGACTGTTTTATATGATGCACGGCGACGTGACGTATACGGATGAAGCCCTGTATGAAAACAAACTGTCCGTAGTGTATGAAGATAAAGATGCGGCGCGGGATACCCTGAACCGGGCGCGTGCGTTTATCCGCAAGAATCCCACCGTCTATTGTTCTACCCATACGCCGTTAGGCTACGAAAATCTGGAAGCCAAACGGGTCTGCGATCTGGATCATCCCACGGAGTCGCTGCCTGTAGATTATGAAATCAATTCGGCGCAGGCTACCGGTAAATGGATCTGCTCTATCTGCGGTTACATTTACGATCCGGAAATCGGCGACCCCGACCGCGGCTTCCCGCCCGGAACGAAATTTGAAGAACTGCCGGCCGACTGGAAGTGCCCGCGCTGCCGTCAGGGAAAAGATAAATATAATAAAGCATAAAAAAATTATCCGATGTGAAATCCCTGACGGCTCCTGTCAGGGATTTTTTAAAAGATACGTTTACGTAAAGGACTCTAATAATCAAATGGACGATAATAACACAGTGTTGGAACAAATGGAAGGCAGTCGCGACAAAGTTATAATCCGAACCAGTATTATCGGTATTGTCACCAATATTTTCCTGGCCGGATTTAAGGCGGCCATCGGGCTTTCGTCCAATTCCATCGCGGTCATTCTGGACGCGGTGAACAATCTGTCCGACGCGCTTTCTTCTGTAATTACCATTATCGGAACGAAGCTGGCGGCCAGGCTGCCGGATAAAAAGCATCCCCTTGGCTATGGACGGATCGAATATCTCAGCGCGATGATTGTTTCCGGCATCGTGCTTTACGCCGGCATTACCTCAGCGGTGGAATCAGTAAAGAAGATTATTGAACCGGAAACGCCGGATTACAGTCTCACTTCCCTGGTGATCATCGCTGTAGCCATTGTAGTAAAACTGGTTTTGGGAAAATACGTAAAGACAAAGGGAGAGAAGGTTAACTCCGGCTCATTGATCGCGTCCGGCTCCGACGCGACCTTTGACGCTGTGCTGTCTTTTTCTGTCCTGGTTTCGGCCATTATTTTCCTGAAGAGCGGTATTTCGCTGGAAGCGTATGTAGGCGTTGTCATTTCTATTGTCATTATAAAATCCGGCATCGAAATGATTACGGAGACGCTGGATGACATACTGGGAATCCGAGCGGATAAAGAGACGGCGCAGAAGGTGAAGGCGCTGTTAAACGAAGAGCCGGAAGTGCAGGGCGCGTATGACCTGATCCTGTTCAATTACGGGCCGGAAAAAGATTACGCGGCAGTCCATTTGGAACTGCCCGACACTATGACAGTGGATGAAGTGGATAAACTGACCCGCCGGGTAGAGAGAAAAGTGTATAACGAGACAGGTATTGCTTTGGTGGGCGTGGGTGTGTACGGCTACAATACCGGCGACGACGAAGCGGCAAAAATCCGGGATCACGTCCGTGAAATTGCAATGGCCCATGAATGGGTGCTGCAGTTCCATGGTTTCCATATTGATGTTGCCCAAAAGAAAATGCGCTTTGACGCGGTCATGAGTTTTGATATCAATCCGAAAGAAGGAGTGCAGATTCTCAGGGACGGAGTGCAGAAGGCTTATCCGGATTACGATCTTTTCATCTTACCGGACGTGGATGTTTCCGATTAAGATATGGCCTGCCTTGGTAACGTTACAGACTAACTGGAAAAACGAAAACAGATTGTATAGAGTTCCGTGCGCTTCCGCAACGAACATGTAAGTCTGAAAGACATCATTGACGCAAATGGATAAAGATTAATTCAGTTTTGAGAAAGGGAATCATCATGAGTGCAACAGGAATCAAAAGTGTTCATCTAGTGTATTTCAGTCCCAGCGGTTCAACGGAAAAAATTGTCCGCAAGATTGCTTCGGCTATGCCGGGGCCGGAAGTAAAAACATATAATCTGCTGCCTTCCGCGGCACGGAAGAAACAATATGTTTTTGGAAAGGACGACCTGGTGATTTACGGTTCCCTTTCCGCCGGTATGCTTTTTACGAAAGCTGAGGAGCTGTTTGGCTGTCTGCAGGGAAACGAAACGCCGTTTATCGGCGTGGTGTCCTTTGGCAATGCGTATTACGGTGTGGCACTTACGGAAATGAAAGAACGGGCGGAAGGCAGGGGCTTCCGGGTTTGCGCCCTGGGCGCTTTTATTGCCCAACATACCATGGCGCCGGAACTTGGCACTGGCCGTCCGGACGCAAAGGATGAAGCAATCATGGTGGATTTTGGGCGCAAGGCTTATGAAAAAATCCTGGCTGGAGACTATACCCTTCACAAGCAGCCGGTTACCCACTGGTCGTCATCTGAACAGTATAATCAGATTATCGCTTTCCGGGAGAAGAATAAAGAACCCTACAGTTTTCCACTGGAGTTCAGGGCAAAGAAAATATCGGATGCCTGCATAAAATGTAAAACCTGCGTCCGGAACTGCCCGACGGATGCCATTGACATTGAAACTAAAACCTTTAACCTGGAAGCCTGCATTGGCTGCTACGGCTGCATCAACCGCTGCCCGATGCACGCCATCTCTGTCGCCAGTCCGGAGGTGACGGAGTTTATGAAAGGATTTATTGATATTTTTAAACAAGAGCGGCTGGAACCTGATGTTTTCCTGTGAGGCAGGGTAAATGAATGAAGAACCCCGGAATTTGTTACGGCTTTGCAGGAAGTAAAAAAGAAATTTAAGAAAGACGGGAAATAAAAAACCAACGGGAATAAAGACGTAAGGAGGAAACTAAAATGACAGATCAGGAAATCATCAATGCGTTCCATTTAATGTGGGGGGATTTTCCCGAACCGGTAACGATTACCCAGAAAAGCCGGGAGATTATTGCTGTAAACAAAAAAGCGGAAGCAATGGGATTAAAGCCCGGAATCAAGTGTTCTGCTGTGGGCAGACCGGAAGACCATCGGGGCTGCCGCCTGAATGAAGCAGTAGATAAGGGCGAACCGATTTACATTACGTATGACGGTGCCTTTGGCGTTGCCTTTGGGTACTGGATCCCGATTTCCGTAAAACCGGAATGGGTGATCCATTTCGGTGTAGGCGGCAACTTTAAATATGAGAAACTGGAAAGAAAATAACGAGCCAAGGTTTCATACAAAAATCAAAATTTGACAGTGACAACTATGTTACAATAAATGTAAGAATAAAAGGCAGGGAGGGATTCCATGGCGAAAGAAACAAAACAGAAGGATATTATTATTATCGGAGCAGGTATGGCAGGCCTGACGGCCGCTTTATATGCCGGGCGCATGAATCTCTCTGTGCTGGTATTGGAAAACGCGCTGGTGGGCGGACAGATCGCCAATGCCACAGGGATTGAGAATTATCCCGGTCACAAGGTGATTGCCGGCGGGGACCTCATTGCGACGGTGCTGCAGCAGGCGGAATCTTTCGGCGCCGAGGTGGATGAATTTGATCCGATTGAACGCGTAGATTTGACCAAATCACCGAAGATTGTGGAAACGGAAGGGTGCATCTACGAAGCGGATGTGGTGATCATCGCTACCGGTATGAACCGCCGCAAGCTCCCCCTGCCGGAAGAGGCGAAATATGCCGGGCGGGGTGTGCATTACTGCGAACTCTGCGACGGGCATATGTATCAGGACAAGGTGATTGCGGTGATGGGCGGCGGCAACGCGGCCGTGGACGCGGCCAATTTCCTCACCAAATATGCATCAAAGCTGCTGCTGATCCACCGGTCCCAGTTAAAAGCGGATACTGTTTCCCAGGAACGGCTGAAAAAGAATGAAAAAGCCACCATCTGCCTGAACACGGAAATTGAATCACTGCATGGGGATGGCAAGCTGGAAACGGTGACAGTGATTGACAAAACCACCGGCAAAGAACAGGAAGTGGCGGTGGACGGTATCTTCGTAAACATTGGCGTGATCCCCAACACGGAACTGTTTAAAGGCCAGGTGGAGATGGACGAAAACGGGCGGATCATCGCGGGCGAAGACTGCAGGACGAACCTGCCGGGCGTATTTGCGGCGGGGGATGTGCGGGTGAAAGAGATTCGTCAGCTGACAACGGCAGCGGCAGACGGGACTACGGCGGCGCTCTTGGCGGAACAGTACCTGAGCAAGATGCGACAGGAATGAGCAGGCTTGTTGTGACGAAAGCAATTCGATAGAGTAAGCTGAAAACGATAATTTGAGTTTCGGTATGTTAAAATAAATCATT
>Ga0310696_10003926_pt1 | contig 18374 bp, 12 predicted proteins | sample AusTroGonzalo_MG_4_FD_203885 | JGI IMG/M metagenome (GOLD analysis project Ga0310696, IMG submission 203885) | Bovine rumen microbial communities from tropical cattle in Woodstock, Queensland, Australia - Gonzalo_02 (v2) (version 2) | ecosystem: Host-associated > Mammals > Digestive system >...
CATCTATGACTTATACACCTCCAATTTTGCTGGAACAATAATCAATTCAATTATTCAGAGTCCTCAAAACCATAATGGTAATACCAATAGTAGCTATTCGTTGAATTCTACAGTTTTACTTTATTCCGTAATTAACCAGTATAATAGATATAATGGAACTAATTATGGTCTTACAATTGGTTCAAGTAGCGTCACCCAAAATTGTTATTTTGTAAGTACCTATAATTACGTTTCTTCTTCTTGTGATTGCAATCCAAGTAACAGTTATGTTGGCGCCGATGGTACCATCGTTGGCATTTATGGCGGTGACACGCCCTATACTGGAAGTCTGACCCCCTCCGTTCCCAAAGTGACGAGCAGTGACCTCGACCTTGACAACGAGAACAAGGTGCTAAACGTTAAGCTGACCGTTTCGCCAAAATAAAACGCAATGGCTTATGAAGAGACTCATAACATGTCTGGCCATGCTGCTATTGCTGCTGTCTGTGACGAAAGCCCAGACGGTGAGCCAATACGAGTATTGGACGGATGACAACTATAACGACCGCGTGACGGCTGAGGCGACGAGCAACGACATTCTGCTTTCCGTCAGCACCAGCCAACAAACTGCGGGCATCCACTTCCTGAACTTCCGTGCACTGAGAAGCGACGGCGTGTGGGGCAACTACTGCCGCTACCTCTACTACATATCGACGCAAAACCCAGCAGTGGCGGAAAGTGCGACAGTGGAATATTGGATTGATGACAACTATCAGGCAAAGACCACAAGCCAGAATACTGACGCCGCACAGACATTGGCCGTCAGCATCGACGGGCTGACTCCTGGCGTACACTTCTTCAACTGCCGTGCCATAAGCGACAAAGGGACGTATGGCAATCCGGTCCGCGAAATGTTCTACATTCCCGCCTTGCAACCTGCAGGCAATGCCACGCTCGCCGCTGCTGAGTACTGGCTTGATGATGACTACGCCAGCAAGACAATGATTGAGACGAGTGACACTCAGCAGTCGTTCAGCATCGACATCAGCCATCTGAGGAGTGGTGTTCACTTCTTCAACTACCGCGCCATTGACAGCGAGGGGCACACAGGAAACTTCGTCCGTCAGATGTTCTATGTGGCTCGCAGTATCGTTGACGTGGCAGGCAACGAACCTATCACCTACGAATACTGGATTGACGACGACACAGCCAACAAGGTGACTGGCGAGGGGACGCTGTCTGAGTACGCCTTCACCATTGACGTGTCGAACTTGGAAATGGGCATACACACGTTCAACTTCCGCGCCAAGAACCTGTTCGACCAATGGGGAGAAACGTTCACTGCAGAGTTTGAAATCTCTGAAGTGACTATCATCGACATGGCAGAGAGCGAAGAACTGCAAGTCTCCGATGTTTATGACCTGTCGGGCAAGAAAGTCCTTATCCGCGCTACCAAGAATGACATGAAAACGCTTCCCAGCGGCATATACATCTTCGGAAATAGAAAAGTCCTGGTACCAAGAGGTCACTAAGAACAGTATGCCTTTATCATTTAGAAACATTCCTTTCATCACAGACCATCCGCTAAATCTTCAGCAATGCCGAAGATTTGGCGGATTTCTTTTGGCTGTTTGCAAAATCGAATATGCTTCCTTATGCATACTCCAGAATCATCTTAGCATCAATGCCAAGCTTGGTGTGGAGGCGCTTGGCCAGTGGCATGGTGATGCGGCGGCAACCGCTCATCACCTGACTGAAGGCCGACTCGTTGACACCCAACAGACGGACACCGTCTTTCTGTCGCATATTATGAGCGTAGAAATAGTCCTCGATGGTTCGGATGAGCGGCGACTTCTCACGCAGTGGCTTCAAGTCCATATAGGTATCTTCGTATGCAGCCATCTGCTTGCTCAGACGGGCAATCTCACGGGTGTACTCATTGTCCATTTCAGGTTCTAAAAGACCTTTTTCCGTTGCCTCGGCTATCAGTTGGTCCACCTTTGCCTTGGCTTCATCATACTCCTTACGTGTTTCCAATACCTTGTTCATCGTCTATCTCCTTTCTTGTTCTATATTGTTGCACAATCTATTTGTCATATTCCGAATGTATTCCCACGAAACCATAGTCTGCCGATGGAAACATCTGTTTCAACCCTGTGTGATTGCTCCATTCAGCAGCCTCCACTTGAGCGAGCTACCTGTTTAATGGCTTTGCTGACTGTGCGTGGGTCTGCACGAAGTCGTTTAACAGCGTTTTGTTAGCTACAGTCATAAGTTTATATGTTAGTAGGTGCACAAGGTAATAAGTAATTTGCAATTCTGCAAAGAAATTTGCAAAAAAAATCCCGTTACAGGATTTGCCGTTTGGCATCCCACAGGGTGACGCTTGGCTCGTCCAAGAATCCGACGACTTGGAATATCAGCATTTGCAATGCGAAAGAGCTGACAGGAACCACCAATCAACACAAGCTATCCGCCAAATCTTCAGCCATTCCGAAGATTTGACGGATTTCTTTTGGCAGTTTGAAAATAAATGATTATCTTTGCCGAAAATTGCGGAGTAACACTCCTGATTTTACATGAATTTTCGGAGTACGACTCCACAAAATCATATTATACAGATGATAGAGAGAATACTGAAAGTTGCTGATGCACAGGAAGAAAGCGTATTCCTGTTTGGTGCGCGCCAGACGGGAAAGACAACGTTACTGCTTAAACTCTTTCCTGAAAACCGTTTTTATGACCTTTTAGAGACCGACACCTACGAGCGTCTGCGCCGAAACCCTGCACTTCTGCGTCATGAACTGGCCAGTTGCAAGGAGGGTGAGATTGTCATCATCGACGAGATTCAACTGATTCCTGAACTGCTCAACGAGGTTCACTGGCTCATTACCCGCCAGCAGTTGCATTTCATCCTGAGCGGCTCCAGTGCCCGCAAGCTGAAGCGGAGAGGTGTAAACACGTTAGGTGGCAGGGCAGTGAGGAACATCCTCTACCCGCTGGTCAGCGCCGAAGTGCCCGACTTTGACCTTGTCAAGGCCGTGAACCGTGGCATGCTGCCCATGCACTACATGGCCACGAGCGAGCGTATGCTTATGAAGCGGCTACAGGCATACGTCTCGGTCTATCTGAAAGAGGAAATAGCGGCAGAAGCACTGGTGCGGCGCTTGGCCTCGTTCACACGATTCATGGAGATAGCCGCCCTTACCGATGGCGAGATGGTGGTGTATAACAACATTGCGCAGGACTGCGGCATCGATGCCAAGACCGTCAAGGAGTATTTCACCATCCTTGAGGAAACGCTTATTGGCTACATGGTGCCAGCGTTCACCCGTACCGTGAAGCGACGCCTGAACCAGTCGCCACGATTCTACTTCTTCGACGTGTCCCTGCCCAACTACCTTCTTCACCGTCAGAATATGCAGCCAGGCAGCGATGACTTCGGCCATGCCTTTGAACACCTGATGATACAGGAAATTATTGCCTACCTGGGCTATCACGAAAAGGAAAACGCGCTGTCCTACTGGCATACCTACACAGGCTATGAGGTTGATGCAGTGTTGGGCGATGCGCAGGTGGCCATTGAGCTGAAGTCCAGCCATGAAGTGCAGTCACGACATCTGAAAGGTCTCAGGGCATTTCAGGAAGAGCATCCTGAAGCACGGCTCATCATTGTGTCGCTCGATGTTCTGCCACGTCTGTCGGGTGATATAGAAATCATGCCAGCCACTTATTTCCTGCAACAACTCTGGGATGGAAAGATTTACTGACGTAATTGCAATCAGGTTTTTATAGACTATTATGACAGAGCGTTTACAGAGAGAACTGGAGACACTGCCGGTAGCAGCGGTGGCGGCGGCGCTGAACGAGACACTGAGGAGGGGCACGACGGCCATTGTGACGGCGGCACCGGGAGCGGGAAAGTCAACCGTGCTGCCGCTGACCATTCTCGAAGGGTTGCAGGGGTACTCGCCGGGTGCTTGTCAGCTGAGCATATCCAAGGACTCTGGGAAGATTATCCTGCTGGAACCCCGACGGGTGGCTGCACGACAGATAGCCTCGCGCATGGCATGGCTATTGGGCGAGACGGTGGGCGGCATCGTGGGCTACCGCATCCGCTTTGAGAGCAAGGTGTCGCCGATGACGAGGATTGAGGTGGTGACGGAAGGTGTGCTTACGCGCATGTTGCTCGACGACCCAGCATTAGAGGGCGTGGCAGTGGTCATCTTCGACGAGTTCCACGAGCGGAGCCTGAACACCGATGAGGCATTCGCGCTGACCCGACAGTGCCAGCAGTTGTTGCGCGAAGAACTGCGCATAGTGGTGATGTCGGCCACGATAGACACTGCCGCGCTGGCAGCGACATTGCGCTGCCCGGTGATAGAGAGTGAGGGAAGGATTTTTCCTGTCGAGGTGAAGCGCACAGAGGAAGAGGCCGACGTGTCCAACGTTTCTCCGTTGGTGGCTAAGACCATCGTGCAGGCCCACCGCTCGCACGAGGGTGACATCCTGGCGTTCCTGCCCGGTGAGGGCGAGATACGACGTGTGCTGGAGCTGCTCGACGGCCGGCTCGGCACAACAACGATTTATCCGCTCTATGGCCTCCTCTCCAACGACGAGCAGGCCCAGGCTATTGCTCCCAGCAAGGGCGGGGAGCGCAAGGTGGTGCTTGCAACGCCCATCGCCGAAACATCGCTGACCATCGAGGGCGTGCGGGTGGTGGTCGATAGCGGACTGTGCCGGAAGATGGTCTTCGATGCCCGAAGCGGACTGAACCACTTGGAGACGGTGCGCATATCGATGGATATGGCCACCCAGCGTACAGGACGCGCTGGGCGTGTGGCACCAGGCGTGTGTTACCGCCTATGGAGCGCCGCCACAGAATCGCGCATGACCGCTGTCCGTACGCCGGAGATTCTGGAGGCCGACCTCACGCCGCTGGTGCTCGACAGTGCCATCTGGGGCGAGCGCGAGGTGGAGAGCCTGCCTTGGTTGACACCGCCGCCACGGTCGGCCATTGTCCATGCCCGCCAGTTGCTGATGTCGCTCGGAGCAATAGACGAGGAGGGGAGGGCAACGGACTGGGGACACCGACTCTCAAAGCTGCCCTGCCATCCGCGTATCGCCCGGATGCTTCTGACGGCCGATACTAAAGAACGCCGGGCACTTGCTGCCGACATCGCGGCTTTGCTGGAAGAAAAAGACCCGATGGCGGGAGAAGGCGATGCCGCCATAGACTGCCGGTTGGATGCGCTACGGCGGGAACGCAGCAGCGGTAAGACTGGCAGATGGGGGCGTATCGCACGGATAGCACGCCAGTATGCCGACATGATACATGCCCGGGAGGACAATACTGTGGTAAACCCCTACGAGGCAGGTGCATTGTTGGCATCGGCCTATCCAGAGCGCATCGGGAAGGCATGGAAAGAGGGTGTGGGCGTGTTCCAGCTCTCAGGTGGCGGACTGGTGGCGGTGGAGGCAACGGACGGGTTGGCAGCGGCGGAATGGATGATGGCAGCGGCGGTGCATCAGAAGAGCGGCGGCGTTGGACGGGTGTTCCTGGCAAGTGTCGTCGACCCTGCCGACTTGCGCGATTATGCCCGTGAGTGCGAAACGGTGTCCTGGGATGGAAAGGCCGGAGTAGTGGTCGCCCGGAAGGAGGTGCGCATAGGTGCTATCCTGATGGACACGAAGCCGTTGGACCCGTCGGAAAAGCGCCGGGCACAAGTGCAGCAGGTGGTCTGCGAGGCCATCGTCAAGGATGGGCCGTCGATGCTGGCTTTCTCCGACGAGGTACAGAACATGCAGCGAAGGATAGCTTTCGTCGCCACACGGCATCCCGAGTTGGCACTTCCTTCAGTCGACACGAAGGCCATCTGCGAGAGCACAATGGAGTGGGGACCCTTCTTCGTGGGAAAGGCAGCGACGGTGGGGGAGCTGAAGAAGATAGACCTGCGTGAGGTCGTCTGGAGTCGGCTCACCTACGAGCAGCAGCAGACGGTGGAGCGGTTGGCACCGACGCATATTGTGGTTCCCACCGGCAGCCGCATACGGCTCGACTACCGCATAGGAGCTGAAGTACCAGTGCTGCGGGTACGGCTGCAGGAATGTTTCGGTCTGACAGACACCCCGGAGGCTGACGGCCAGCCCGTCTTGATGGAGCTGCTGTCGCCGGGCTTCAAGCCTGTGCAGCTCACTACCGACCTGCGCAGCTTCTGGCAGACCACCTACTTCGACGTGCGCAAAGAGCTGCGCCGCCGCTACCCTAAACATTCGTGGCCCGACAACCCGTTGGAGGCCAACCCTGTGAGGGGAGTGCAACGCCCTAAATGCTCTTGACTGCCTACATTAGGGTTTGAACGGATGTTTCAGTTTTCTGGACGAATAACTGGCAGTAAGGAATTACCTCCATGTCGTTATATGCCTGATTTTGTCGCAAAGTTACGCATTTTTTGCGTCCCGCAAAACTTTTCTACCCCTTTTCTTTGTCGTTTCATGGAAAATGGCTAATTTTGCAAAGCAAAACAATTGATCATGGGAAAATTCATCAATCCGTTCACCGACGTAGGCTTCAAGATTATCTTCGGGGAAGAGTTCTCCAAGCCCCGCCTGCTCGACTTCCTCAACGCCTGTTTGATAGTGAGCGTGTGATAACTAAGCTCTTATTCCTCGACAAGGAGCAGAAGGCGATGTTCGATGGCGACCGCTCGCCCATTTACGACATCCTCTGCGAAACGGACGATAAGGAGAAAATCATCGTGGAGATGCAGAACCGTGAGCATCCGAACTTCAAGGAGCGCATGCTCTACTATGCTTCTGAGGCCATCGTCCGCCAAGGCGAGAAGGGCACAGGCTGGAACTACGATATCAAGGGTGTGTACGTAATAGCGTTTACCAACTTCCAGATGACGGGGTATGGTGGACGGCTGCGCATTGACGCAGGGCTCACCGACTTGCAACAGGGCGGCCTGTTTTGCGACAAGCTGCGCCTGATATACCTGCAGATGCCCTGTTTCACCAAGGAGGCGGATGAATGTGAGAATCAGTTTGAACGTTGGATTTATATACTGAAGAATATGGATATACTGGAAAGGATGCCGTGGGCTGCACAGAACGCAGTGTTCCAGCGGCTGGCAGAGGTTGCCGAGGTGAGCAAGCTGTCAAAGGAAGAGCGCATCAAGTACAACCATGCCCTGAAGCGCTATCGCGATACGCTCAATGCCATGACTGGGGCAGAGATGAAAGGCCGGGCCGAGGGGCTTGTCGAGGGTCTTGCCGAGGGCGAGCATCGTAAGGCTTTGGAATCTGCCTGCAGCATGAAGGCCGACAACATGCCGGCAGAGCTGATAGCGAAGTACACAGGATTGACTTTTGAAGACATCAACAGCCTGTAATCACAACAAGCTATATACCTTAATCCCGCAAGACTTTCTTTTGGCTGTTTCAAATAGTTTTTTATCGTGCGCGTGCGCAAAAATCGACTGTGGACAGCCCTGATGGCTTCCACGGGCGCACAATGCCCCCTTTCCCCCACGGGCTTTTTTGTTGTATTTCCCCCGAAGATGGATGAATTACAGGAACTGCAGTTTGTCGTATGGCCTGTCGGTGTAGAAGTTGAGGTGCCATGAGCGTGACTTCCTTGTCCACTTGGCAGGCACGGTGATGAAGTGGTAGATGAAACTCTTCAGCCTGCTGGTGGGCTTGAGGCCGAAGAACAGGGCGGCAAGCTTGGCTATGAGAAAGGTGTAGAAGTTCTTGCACATGGCCATGAGGATCATGAACACGGCGTTCTCCTTCAGGTAGGAGCAGGGCAGGTGCTTCCACATGAAGTCGTTGTTCAGCACGTCGAAGTCCTTCTCCCTGCCGCCGCGCTTGTTGTAGAGTTCTATGATTTCCTTCTCCGTGTGCTCCCAGTCATCGGTCAGTATGCAGCGGTAGACGTAGCGCTGGCCGAACATGTCGGGCGTGTCGTTCTCCTTCTCCTTTGCCTTCGTGCGCTGCACCACCATGCGCAGGCCGTAGTACTGCATGAACGAGGTGAACATCACTGAGGCCACCTCGCACTTCTCGTCGTTAATCTCCACCTCCTTCCAGTCCTCTATGCCCTGTATCTGGGCATAGTGCTCCTTACTGTTGGCGGCACGGATGTAGAAGTGCCGGCAGTTCAGGTAGAAAGAGCGCACGATGTCCTCGGTGTACGACCCGCAGTCGGCGCGGAATATGTTCACGCCGATGTTCCGCTCTCTCAGCCTGCTGAAGAAGCGCAGGTGGGTGTCGCCCTGGCGGAACGTCACGGGGGTGTTGCCGTCGCGGTTCTCCACGCCGGCTATCAGGCCGTTGACGGAGTACACGCCTGGGAAGTAGCCGGATTCCTTCTTGTACGAGTACTTGGCATCGGCCTTCTTGCAGGGGGTGAAGACGTGGTCGAAGTCCACATCCACCGTCTGTCCGCCCTTCAGCAGCCCCAGCTGCATGGCCACGTCCAGCAGAAGGCCGTTCAGTTTCTCGCAAGGGTTGAAGGCGTATGTGTTGCCTGCCTTCGAGGTGTACTCTATGCTGTCGCTGGCCAGCTCCTTGATGGCACGGCCCACAGTGTCGGCACTCGGCACGCGGGCGTCTGGGGCAAGGCGCAGCGTCTTTCCCGTCTCGTTGACGTCCTCCAGGAAATCGCCGCCGGACAGGGCGGCCGACCACAACGCCGAAATCACCTCGCTCCATTTGTAGCCCTTCCCATCCTGCGTGCGGCTTCCAAGTCTGCCGTCTATCAATTCGGCCACCCTGGAGGCCTTAAATTCGCTCTGCACGTAAAAAACACCGCCTGCTGCGGTCACTTTCTCAGATTTTATTTGTACCTTTGTCGCCATGTTGGAATTGAATGCCTTGTTTGTTTGATGACGCTAAGGTACGAAAAATTCCGTGCTGTGCGGTTGAAAACCTATGAAAAGTAGGTGGAAAAGTTTGGATTGCTTCCGCCAAGGATGCTTATTCTCTCATTATTCTGCCCAGCTACGGTAATTGCAGCCAGTGCAGCACTACCCTCACGCGACCACGCCATTCCCCTTCCCTTTTGTCTTTGCGCCACCAAAAGATCGTTTTCCTTTTCCACGGGATTGCTGGAGTTGTGTGGCCCCAGTCCTTTTCTCAGCGCATAACAAGGTATGTTCTCCTGCTTTCGTGTGATATAGCCGGCAAGTTCTTCGATGGCCTTCTGCGACTTGATGAGTTTCTGGTCTATGGCGGCAATGAAATCCAAGGCCGTCTTCACATTTCCCGCCCATAGTATGCTCTGCAACGTCTTGGTGACTTGCTCCTTTTCCTCTTTCACCTTCTTACCGCATTTCAGTGCTGATGAGAGTTTCTGGTAGCACTTGTTTTCCAGGTGGTACCAGTCGAGTATAAGCGTATGTTGCCTGAAGCCGAAGAATTCCCGGATATAGTCTTTGATGTCGGTCGCACCGTCGGTAATGAATATCAGCCGTTTGTTCACCAGGAGGTCGCATGCGACGAGGACGGTCATAATCCTTCGGAATACCTCTCTCATGTCTGTGTCGGTTATGTTGTACGTCCTGCCGCCATATTGGATACAGGCCACGGCGTTCTCAAGGAACTTGCTGCTGCGCTTGCTGCCCTGCGCCCGGCATTCCTTCTGCTGCTTTACCAGCACGCCGTCAATATAGACGTACACACAGTCGTTTGCCGAATCCTCCGGGGGGATGGCGATGCCGTTCGCGTCTATCGACTCACGTCCGTCGCGCCCCTGGTTGTATCTGTCGGCTATCTCACGGACTCGCTCGCTGCTTGCCAGTTCAGGGAGCTTGGGATTCCTGGCTCCTTCGGCAATGGCAGATTCCTTGGTTACGACATCGCCGTCAGTGTCAATGTTTGCCTCCGACAGGAATGCGTCTGAGGCGGCCTTGTAGGATTCGCGTATCTTGTGCCCCATACGCTCCACAAACTCCTCGACCGTCTTATGCCGCAAGGAGTTGGATTCGTCGCGGTGGAAGAAGTCGTTGATGTACTCCGTCGTCTTTGTAAAACTGACGTCAGATGCGAGTTTCTGAATCCTCTCGGACAGCGAGCAGTCCCAGATACGCTCCTTGGGGCGGAGTGAGGAAAATGCATCGCCGTACAGGTACACTTCAACCCGCCCCGTCTCACTCCTTTACCTTCTTTGTAGCGCTCAATGTCGCGTTCGCTTTTGCCAAAGGCATAAAGGAAATTATAGCCAACAGCCTCACCCCCAACCCCTCTCCAAGAGGAGAGGGGAGTGATTAGTCTCGTTTCTATCTCCCTATAGCCAAGTTGTAGTTTCTTTGCCATAGTTATTGATGTTTAGGAAAGCGAACGGGATTCGTTCAGAAACGTGAGGCACCAGCCAAGCGCGCATAAAAAGAACGTGGACAATTTATACTTATCCAACGTCTCAGGCGCTTGGCCGGTGCCCATCATCATAGATAAGATAAACGTCCACGCCTATTGCGTGAACGTCCACTTTTACCATTCTGCAATCGTCTATTTCGCGGCCAAGCTTAAGAGACGTTTTGAATAAAAAGCGTACGCTTCAATTTGTTTATACCCTCGAAAGTCGCATCGCCACCCTGCGCTCAGGAAACCAAACCGTGGCTTGCGTCGTTTACAACGATTGGCGAATACTTGGTGCAAAAGTACAAATAATACTTGTAATTAAGCTCCCGGAAGCAAAAAAAGTGCTGTTCTTTAGTAAAAATTTGGATTATCCAAACACTACTACTCCTGCTCCACTACGATAGAGACTCCAAAGAGACGCTCAAATGTGTCCGATAACAGATTGTAACGAAATGACAGATTTAACATGTAAAGTGATAGCAGATTGAAAAATAAAGCATATTAAAAGTTTGCAAAGTGTAAGATAGTTTGGTTTTCAAAAAACAAAATAGTAAGTATAATGCCGTTTTCTCTGACTAATAGTAGTACCTTTGCACACGAATTAAGCAAATTGACATTATTAATTAAATAGGTAACATTATGGAAGCATTAAGATTTCAGGTTGTCGGCGAGGCCTTCAAGAAGAAGCCGCTCGACGTAAAAACACCTACCGAAAGACCTTGTAAGTACTTTGGAAAGAAGGTCTTCAACCGTGAGAAAATGTACAAGTACCTGCCGAAGGACGTGTACGAGAAGATGATCGACGTGATGGACAACGGTGCACGGCTCGACCGTGCCGTGGCCGACGCTGTGGCCGAGGGCATGAAGCAATGGGCCACCGAGGAGGGCGTGACGCACTACACCCACTGGTTCCAGCCGCTGACCGAGGGTACCGCCGAGAAGCACGACTCGTTCATCGAGCACGACGGCAAGGGCGGCATGGTGGAGGAGTTCACCGGCAAGTTGCTCGTCCAGCAGGAGCCTGACGCCTCGTCGTTCCCCAGCGGCGGCATCCGCTCGACCTTCGAGGCGCGTGGCTACTCGGCCTGGGACCCCACGTCGCCCGTCTTTATTATTGACGACACGCTCTGTATTCCCACCGTGTTTATCTCTTATAGCGGTGAGGCACTCGACTACAAGGCTCCGCTGCTGCGCGCCCTGCACGCCGTGAATGTCGCAGCCGTCGATGTATGCCACTACTTCGACCCCGCCGTGAAGAAGGTGACGTCGAACCTCGGCTGGGAGCAGGAGTATTTCCTCGTGGACGAGGGACTCTACGCCGCCCGTCCCGACCTGCTGCTGACGGGCCGCACGCTGATGGGTCACGACTCGGCCAAGAACCAGCAGATGGACGACCACTATTTCGGTTCTATTCCCGAGCGCGTGCAGGCCTTCATGAAGGACCTGGAGTTCGAGGCACTGGCACTCGGCATCCCCTGCAAGACGCGCCACAACGAGGTGGCCCCCAACCAGTTTGAGTTGGCTCCCATCTTCGAGGAGACGAACCTGGCCGTCGATCACAACATGCTGCTCATGTCGGTGATGAAGAAGGTGGCCCGCAAGCACGGTTTCCGCGTGCTGCTGCATGAGAAGCCCTTCGCAGGCATCAACGGCAGCGGTAAGCACAACAACTGGTCGCTCTCGACCGACACGGGCGTGCTGCTCCATGCTCCCGGCAAGACACCGGAGGCCAACCTGCGCTTCGCCACGTTTATCGTCGAGACGCTGATGGGCGTGTATAAGCACAACGGACTGCTGAAGGCCTCGATTATGAGCGCCACCAACGCCCATCGTCTGGGTGCCAACGAGGCTCCTCCCGCCATCGTCTCGTCGTTCCTCGGCAAGCAGGTCAGCGAGCTGCTCGACCACATCGAGAAGGCCGACGTTGACGACATCCTCGCCATGGCCGGCAAGCAGGGCCTGAAGATGGACATCCCCGAGATTCCTGAGCTGTTCATCGACAATACCGACCGCAACCGCACGTCGCCCTTCGCCTTCACCGGCAACCGCTTCGAGTTCCGCGCTGTGGGCAGCGAGGCCAACTGTGCCAGCGCGATGATTGCCCTTAACAGCGCCGTCGCCGAGGCCCTCGTCTCGTTCAAGAAGCGTGTCGATGCCAAGATTCCTGAGTTCGAGAAGAAGCTCGCCGGCACTGGCCACTCGGCCACGTTCCACGCCATCATCGACGTGCTGCGCGACGACATCAAGACCTGCAAGCCCATCCGCTTCGACGGCAACGGCTACTCCGACGAGTGGGTTGTGGAGGCAGAGAAACGCGGGTTGGATGTGGAGAAGAGCTGTCCGAAGATTTTCGAGCGCTACCTTGACCCGGAGAGCATCCAGATGTTCGAGAGCCTCGGCGTGATGACCAAGAAGGAGTTGGAGGCCCGCAATGAGGTGAAGTGGGAGACCTACACGAAGAAGATTCAGATTGAAGCCCGCGTTTTGGGTGACCTGTCAATGAACCACATCATCCCCGTCGCCACCCGCTACCAAAGCGCCCTGCTGAAGAATGTTGACAGCGTCTCCACCATCTTCCCTCTCAACAAATCCGAGAAGCTGAACGCCCGCAATCTGAAAATCATTGAGGAAATCGCCGAACGCACCTCTGCCATCGAGAAGGGAGTCGAAGAACTCGTCAACGCCCGCAAGCTTGCCAACAAGATCGCCGATGAGCATGAAAAGGCCATCGCCTATCACGACAAAGTGGAGCCTTACTTAGACACCATCCGCTACGAGATTGACAAGCTCGAACTCATTGTCGATGACGCCCTCTGGCCACTGCCGAAGTATCGCGAACTGCTGTTTATCCGATAATGAGGGTTCCCATAAACCCAAAACCATAGAAGCTCCCCTCCCTTCAGCAACAAGGGAGGGGAGCATTACATATAAGAGTAATGGTCTCTCTGTGAGGACCGAAAGAGAACGCTTATTCCAAATAGGTATAACCGTAGAGACCGGAGCGGTAGTTGCTAAGGAACTCCTTACCCTCCTCAAGCGTGATCTTGCCAGACTTGACGCTCTTGGTGACCCATATCTCAAGCTGGCGAACCAGCTTCTTGGGGTTGTACTGCACGTATTCGAGCACCTCTTCAACGGTTTCGCCATCGATAATCTGATCGATGTGATAGTGGCCATCCTTGACAGTGATGTGCACTGCTGTGGTGTCGCCGAAGAGGTTGTGCATGTCGCCGAGTATCTCCTGATAGGCACCGACAAGGAAGACGCCAAGGTAATAGTCCTCGTTCTTCTTCAGGGTATGCACAGGCAGGGAGTGGCTGTTGTGGCGGTTGGTGGCGAAGTTGGCTATCTTGCCATCGGAGTCGCAGGTGATGTCCTGCAGCGTGGCATTTCGCGTGGGCCGCTCATCAAGACGCTGCAACGGCATGATGGGGAAAATCTGGTCGATGGCCCATGAGTCGGGCAAGCTCTGGAAGAGGGAGAAGTTGCAGAAATACTTGTCAGCCAGCAACTTGTCAATGTTCATCAGCTCTTCGGGCACATGCTTGAGATTCTTGGCCAAGGCATGTATCTCATGGCACACGCTCCAGTACATCGCCTCTATCTCAGCGCGCGTCTTCAGGTCGACAATGCCATGGGCGAAGAGGTCGAGCACCTCCTCGCGTATCTGCTCGGCATCGTGCCAGTCTTCCAAGACGTTGCGCGGCGACAGGTTGTCCCAAATCTCATAGAGGTCTTTTACCAACTGGTGCGAATCGGACTCTGGTTCGAACTCCTCAGGCATCTCTGGCAGCGAGGCCGTCTCAAGCACATTGATGACAAGCACGGAGTGGTGAGCGGCCAAGGAACGTCCGCTTTCGGTGATGATGTTGGGATGGGGTATCTCGTTCTTGTTGGCTGCCTCAACGAAGGTGTAGATACAGTCGTTGACATACTCCTGAATGCTGTAGTTCACCGAGCTTTCCGACGATGGTGAGCGCGTACCGTCATAGTCAACGCCCAGCCCGCCGCCGCAGTCAACGAAGTCAACCTTATAGCCCATCTTGTGCAGCTGCACATAGAACTGTGAAGCCTCGCGCAGGGCGGTCTGTATGCGGCGTATCTTCGTAATCTGACTGCCGATGTGGAAATGGATGAGACGCAAGCAGTCGCGCATGTCCTTCTTGTCCAACAGGTCGAGGGCCTCAAGCAGCTCGGCACTGGTAAGTCCGAACTTCGAGGCGTCGCCGCCGCTCTCTTCCCATTTGCCGGAACCCGATGAGGCTAACTTGATACGAATGCCGATATTGGGACGGACATTGAGTTGCTTGGCCACACGGGCAATGATGTCAAGCTCATTGGGCTTCTCAACAACGAGGAATATCTTCTTACCCATCTTCTGGGCCAACAGGGCCAGCTCAATATAGCTCTGATCCTTGTAGCCGTTGCAGATGATGATGCTGTCACTCTGACACTGGACGGCGATGACGGCATGAAGCTCAGGCTTGGAACCAGCCTCGATGCCGAGATTGAACTTGCGGCCGTGACTGATCATCTCCTCCACCACAGGCTGCATCTGGTTCACCTTGATGGGGAACACCACATAGTTCTCGCCCTTATAGTCATACTCCGAGGCGGCCTTCTTGAAACAACTCCACGTCTTCTCGATACGGTTGTCAAGAATGTCGGGAAAGCGCAGCAGCACGGGAGCAGAGACATCACGCAGCTGCAATTCGTCCATCACCTCACGCAAGTCTATCTGAACGTCGTCCTTACAAGGGGTGACATACACATGGCCGGCATCGTTGATGCCGAAATAACTGGTGCCCCAGCCGTTGATATTGTACAGCTCGCGGGCGTCATCGATGGTCCATTTCTTCATGCTCGAATCAGGTTGATACTTGATTTTCGCGTGCAAAATTAAAGCTTTTATTTGGAAACAATCAATAAGGTAGAGACGAAAGAGATATAAAAAAGGTTAAAGGGCTTTTTTTCACCCCGATTTGTACTAACTTTGCACCCAACTATAAAACTACGAACACATGAAAATCATTAACTTCAACGAAAAGAACTCGGTCATCAACCACTTTATGGCCGAAGTGAGAGACAAAAGCTATCAGAAGAACCGCCAACTCTTCAGGAACAATATTATGCGCATTGGCGAAATGATGGCGTATGAGATTTCAAAGACGTTCACCTATCGTCCCAAGACAGTTACCACGCCCTTAGGCCAACTTGACATTCCCCTCATAAAAGATGACTTGCTGTTGGCCACGGTTCTTAGGGCAGGATTGCCGTTCCATGATGGTTTTCTTCATGTATTCGACCATGCAGCGTGTTCTTTTGTATCGGCTTACCGCATGTACACCAACCGCGAGCATACAGAGGTCGGCATCCATACCGAATATATGGCATCGCCTTCGGTGAAGGGTAAGACGTTGTTGATTGTTGACCCGATGCTGGCCACAGGCGGCTCAATGGTGGCTGCATACGAGGCATTGCTCAAAACGGGCAAGCCGGCAAGTGTACATATTGCTTGTGTTATCGCCACGCCTGAAGGGGTTGAGATGCTGCAACATTCGGTGGCCGACGACGTTACTCTGTGGTGTGCAGCCATTGACCCCGGTATGAACGAGCATAAATACATCGTTCCTGGATTCGGCGACTGCGGCGATTTGTGCTACGGTGAAAAGCTGTAGCAAACTCATCAAAAGCGAAGAAGATGATTCTGAAGTATGACGTTGTAGTCGTCGGCGGAGGACACGCCGGATGCGAGGCTGCCTGTGCAGCTGCCAATATGGGAGCAAAAACGCTGTTGGTGACTATCGACATGAACAAGATAGCCCAAATGTCATGCAATCCCGCTGTCGGTGGCATTGCCAAGGGGCAGATTGTCAGGGAAATTGATGCGTTAGGCGGACAGATGGGCATTGTGACGGACAGGACAAGCATACAGTTCCGGATGTTGAACGTCGGTAAGGGACCTGCTGTTTGGAGTCCTCGAGCCCAATGTGACAGAGGGAAATTCATCTGGTCTTGGCGTAACGTACTCGATGAAACCGATAATCTCGACATCTGGCAGGATCAGGTATGCGAGCTGCTGACGGAGGACGGCTCCCCCACCCTATCCCAAGTAAGAGGAGTACGCACCGTATGGGGAGCAGAAATACATGCCAAGTGTGTCATCGTCACTGCCGGAACGTTCCTGAACGGCCTCTTACACATAGGTAGAAAAATGATGCCAGGCGGGCGTATCGCAGAACCTGCGGTGACAGATTTTACTGAAAGCATCACGAAGTTGGGCATTCGTTCAGCCAGGATGAAAACGGGAACACCTGTCAGAATAGACAAACGTAGCGTTGACTTCGGTTATTTAGAGGAACAGCCAGGCGAAAACCATCCGTATCAGTTTTCATTCATGGGCGTAGCACGGAAGCTGAAACAGTTGCCCTGCTGGCTTTGTAACACCAACGAAGAGGTTCATCAAATACTGAAAAGCGGACTAAAGGATTCTCCTCTTTTTAACGGTCAAATACAATCAATCGGTCCACGCTACTGTCCCTCCATAGAAACAAAGCTCATTACATTCGCAGAAAAGCAACAACACCCTCTGTTCCTGGAACCAGAAGGAGAAGACACGAACGAGATGTATCTGAACGGATTCTCGTCTTCACTTCCAATGGATATACAGATAGAGGCACTGAAACGGATTCCTGCCTTTAAGAACCTAAAAGTCTACAGACCTGGTTACGCCATCGAATATGATTTCTTCGACCCGACGCAATTGAAACACACGTTGGAATCGAAAAAAACAAAAGGACTCTTCTTTGCAGGACAGGTTAACGGAACAACGGGGTACGAGGAAGCTGCAGGACAGGGATTGGTCGCAGGTGTCAACGCAGCTCTGAAATGTACCGGAAATGATGAATTCATCATGAAAAGAGACGAGAGTTACATCGGCGTTCTTATCGATGACCTCGTTACAAAAGGCGTTGATGAACCCTATCGAATGTTTACCTCACGGGCTGAATACCGCATCCTGTTACGACAAGACGACGCAGACGCAAGATTGACGGAACGCTCCTATTCCTTAGGATTGGCCAAGAGAGAGAGATACGACTGGTGGATGGAAAAGAAGAAAAGGATTGAAGAAATCGAACGCTTCTGTCAGGAAATGCCCAGCAAACCGAAAGCATTAAATGCTGCTTTGGAGCAATTAGGCACTACCCCACTCCAGTACGGTGTCAAGTTAGAAGACCTGATTGCCCGTCCACAACTTTCGTTTGAAAAGCTTCTGCCTTATATTCCTGAACTGCGGGAAATGCTCGGCCGCTCTACTAACAGATATGAAGAAATCGCAGAAGCAGCAGAAATACGAATCAAATATAAAGGCTACATCGAACGGGAAAAACAAGTAGCAGACAAAATGCATCGACTGGAAAACATTAAACTGCGACCAGATACAAACTATAACAACATCCAATCTCTTTCAACAGAAGCACGGCAAAAGCTATCTGCCATCGCACCTACAACAATAGCTCAGGCAAGCCGCATACCAGGTGTCAGTCCCAGTGACATCAATGTCCTGTTAGTCATGATGGGAAGATAACTTGGTTTCACGTGAAACAACAATAATAACTAATATAACTAATTGGAAATGAACAACAAAACATTAATGGACAATCTGCGTTGCATACCAGATTTCCCACAGCCAGGAATTAACTTCAGAGACGTCACCACCCTGTTTAAAAACCACGAATGTCTACAGATAATGGTCGACGAATTGTATGAGATCTACAAGGACAAAGGCATTACAAAAATAGTGGGCATCGAAAGCAGAGGATTTGTGATTGCCTCAGCATTGGCCATCAGATTAGGTGCAGGTATTGTGCTTTGCAGGAAGCCCGGCAAACTACCAGCTGAAACCGTGCAGGAAAGCTACACGAAGGAATATGGAACAGACACCATTGAAATACATAAGGACGCTATTGATAGCGACGATATCATCCTCCTTCACGATGACCTGTTAGCAACAGGCGGCACAATGCGAG
>Ga0310696_10003927_pt1 | contig 18372 bp, 13 predicted proteins | sample AusTroGonzalo_MG_4_FD_203885 | JGI IMG/M metagenome (GOLD analysis project Ga0310696, IMG submission 203885) | Bovine rumen microbial communities from tropical cattle in Woodstock, Queensland, Australia - Gonzalo_02 (v2) (version 2) | ecosystem: Host-associated > Mammals > Digestive system >...
ATCTCAGTTCCAATGTGGCCGTTCAACCTCTCAGTCCGGCTACCGATCGTAGACTTGGTGGGCCGTTGCCCCGCCAACTATCTAATCGGACGCAAGCTCATCTTCGTGCGATAAATCTTTGGCATAAAAACCATGCGATTCCTATGCGTTATGCGGTATTAGCAACTGTTTCCGGTTGTTATTCCACACACAAAGGCAGATTGCTTACGCGTTACTCACCCGTCCGCCACTCACTGTATTTCTACAGTTCGTTCGACTTGAATGTGTTAGGCACGCCGCCAGCGTTCATCCTGAGCCAGGATCAAACTCTCTAGTGTTATTCATAAACCGACGTCTCCGCCGGATCTATGCTTCTTTACCAGAGCGCTTTTCTTGCTCTATTACTTTTTCGAGTTTTTCAAAGTTTCTTTTCGGGATTCCTTGCACTTTCACCTTCGTATTTCTACCAAGTTTTTCGGTGCTTGAAATTCTGTTGTTCAATTTTCAAAGATCGTGCGCTCCCCCTCCCGGTCGTTACCTCCCTTTCGGGGCGAGCTTTTCTATTTTACTATCTCCCCCCGCTTTTGTCAAGAGGTTTTTTTAATTTTTTTCGCGATTTTTCAAAACGGACAGGGAAAGCGATCGGCGATCTTTCCCTCTCTCCGACGCGTTTTTCGATCGAAAACGGCATTTTTTCGCCCGAGAAACAAAGATTCTGCTCCTTTTTTATAATATTTTCATAAAAAACTTGCTATTTTTCATCGGTTTATGCTATAATGATAAAAAGTGTTGCCGTTCTCTTGAGCGGGCGTCCGAAAACGCCCCGAACGGAAACGCAATTATTTCGCGCCGTCCTGCGACGCGGGAAAGGATTTCGGGGTGAACAACGTCAATCTGTTCCTTGACATCTTCGGGCTTGCGTTCTTGTTCTTCCACGCTCTGCTCTGCCGTTGGTCCTATACGCGCCGTGAGAAATCCTCGCTTGCCTATCGGATCATGATCATCCTGATCTCCGTATACGTTTTCCTTGATCTCGCCGCGTGGGCGATCGACGGAAACGTCTTCCCCGGATCGCGCGGTCTCTATACGGCGATCCTTCTGCTCTACTTTGCCGTGATCGGGTTTATCCCCCCTCTCTGGCTGATCTACTGTGACGAGCGCCTGCAACTCAATCAGACGAAGCGGAAAAAAAGAACGCTCCTCTATCTGATTTTCGGGGAACTCAATCTCGTGACGCTGATCCTGCACGCGGCGGGGATCCGGATCTTCCAGATCACCGCGGATAATACATACGAGCGCGGTCCGATCTACTTCGTCCATCTCGTTCTCTCGCTTGCCTGCATCATCTTCTCGATGGTGATGATCTTCCGTCGGTGCAAGGGGCTCTCGCCGATCCAACGGCAGGAGTATCTCGCTCTTTCGCTGTTCCTCCCGCCGGTTCTGATCGCCTTTATCATTCAGGCGAGCGACTACGGCGGATCCTTCCTTCCGATTTGCCTCTCGATTTCGGCGATCCTCTCTTTCCTTGCCGAGCAGGAGCATCTGCTCCGCGTCGACCTTCTGACGGGAGTACGCAACCGCTTCTCATTTGAACCGCAGGTCGCCTGGTTGCTCACGCACGTTCCGTACAGCAACACGCTGTTCTGCCTGATGATCGACGCCGACCGGTTCAAGGGGATCAACGACCGTTTCGGTCATACCGAGGGCGACCGTGCCGTCCGCTTTATCGCGAAGGCGCTTCTCTCGAGCTGCGAGTGGGTCGATATGATCTGCCGTTTCGGCGGGGACGAGTTTATGGTGGTGGGGCGCCGCTTCACCGAAGAAAACGTCAAACAGCTCGTCCGCGACATCCACGCCGCGATCCAACAGATCCAGACCGAAGAGAACCTTCCCTACCGTCTCTCGGTCAGTATCGGCGTCGCGCTTTTCGATACCGGATTCTCGGGCACGCCCGACGAACTGCTCCGGATCGCGGATACCGATATGTATAAAAAGAAAGCCGAGAAAAAAGCGCTCGACCGGGGAGAGAACAACTAAGAAAGCGGTGAGCGAAATCACCGCTTTCTTATTCTAAATGATTTCCGCGCCGACGGCGCAAGATAACCTACCGACCCGCAGCGGCGATATATCATCGGAAGAGCGCTCCGAATCGGAGCGCTCTCAGACCGAAGACAAACTTGCATGACCGGCAAAAACGGGCTTGATAACGGCGTAACCGAGAGCATAATGAAAAGATAAAAGACGGTTAAAAGAGACGAGCGGCGCGGGCATTTTTGCCCGCGCCGACTTGCCTTTCGCCGTTTTCGCTCTCTGCCGTAGACCACTACGCCGACGAGTGCGAAAACGCCAAATCCTGCCGCGTTTCTCTCGGTCTCCCTCAGATTGCGGACGTTGTCTGCAATCTGACAGCGCTCCGAATCGGAGCGCTCTTCCTTAATACTATATACGCGTACGCGCAGGTCAGCGAAGCAGAAGGATCTCGGGAAGAAGAATGCCGGCGCGGATCGGGAACGTCAGCGTATCGCCCTCGACCGTAAACGGAACGTTTTCCCATCCGCCGTCCGGGGTCAGCCGAAGCACCTCCGAGGGGATCTTTTCGACCGTCAGTCCGATCTCGTCGAGGTCGTCAAGCCCGATATTGAAGAAGGCACAGAAGAGCGCGCCGTCCGCCGTCCGCCCCGCGCGCAGATACACCTCGGCGTCGCCGGGATAGAATACCGGCAGACAGCCCGTCGGGCGAAGAAGCCGGATCAGCTGCCGTTTCCGGGGCCCCGACAAGAAGGAGAACGCCTCGCCGATTTCAAACGGAGCGTCGGGCGTTCCGGCGAAGACGACGGTTTCGCCGCCCTCCCGCGCGAGTCGGGTCGCGCCCGGCGCGAGTTCCCGGCGTTCTCCGCGCTCGAGCCCTTTATACAGCACCGAATCGACGGTCACGCGATCCGAGAGCGGAACGAGTTTTTTCGGCTTGATCTGCTCACGGCAAAGAAGCCCGTCGAAAAGAAGCGCTTCCCCGTTCGGGAGTTCGCCCGTCCAATCCTCGACCGAAACGCCGATCTTGTCGCCGTATCCGGCGCGGGATAGCGCCCGGGCGGCGGTCGAATCAAGCACCAGCGTGCCGCGGAAAAGTTCGTCGAGTTCGCTCTTTTCATACGACGGGACGAGATCGCCGTCGAGAAAGACCGCCCCGCCCGGACGCGCCGAGAAATAGAGCGGAAGCCCCAGCCGTTCAAGGACGCATTGGGCGAACGCGTGCAGATTGAAGGTGCGGTTCGACGGCTGATACAGCAGTTCTTTCGCAAAGTAGTAGGACGGGGTCGCGGAAAGCGGGATCCGGCAGCCGACCGGCGTGATCTGTGCCGCAAGATCGGCGAGCGTTTCGTAGAATCCGGCGTACTTCGAAAGGATCCGGCGGTACGCCTCGCCGTCCGAGACGTCGGCGTTCAAAAGGTCCGTGATCCAATGCTTGGCGCCACGCGCCCCCTCGAGGATACTTCCAGTAAAGTGCGCGTGTACCATCGACGCCGACGTGCTGTAGCGAAGCTGCGGACAGGTGTCGGTTTCGGCAAGCAAAACGTCGACTTTCCCGCCGAGCGCTTCGCGTTGGTAGGCGGCGCGGAGAAACGCCCTCGACAGGTTGCGCGCGCCGGGCGCGGTATAGTTGGCGTTGTTCAGCCGGACGACGGAGGGATTGCCCTTTCCCGCCAGAACCGCGGCGATCTCTGCCGCCCCCTCGCAGCTGTTTCCGCAGGTACAGACGGCGCCGGGGATGGTCGGGTCGACCTCGTCTATCCCCGCCCGCATCTCGCGGGCGCAGTCGACAAGCGAATCGATCTGGGTCTCGATAAAGATCTTCGTCAGCGGGTCTTTCGATCCCTTCTCCGCGATATGCGCGGAGAGTTCCTCCCGCGTCATCTGCGTTCCGGCGCGGCGGTTGAACTCCGCGAGATGGAGCGAACAGGCGCAGCCTCTGCCGGGACGTGCCATCAGGCGAAAATCGTCGTCGAGCATGATCAGGGCGGGGCGATGAGAGGCAAGCGTTTTGAATACGGCGCAAAAATGCGCCCGGAAGGCGGGATCAAGGGGGCAGCAGATCTCGGGGGATCCGCCGTCGAGCAGCCGCACGATCTTGGTGAACGGCGACGGATCGGGCAGATGCCGCCCGTCGTGACCGAGCGACGCCTGCACGAGGATCCCGGCGGAGATCCCGCTCTTTGCGAGTCGGTCGCGGAACAAATCGAACTTTTCGCCAAGGTATTCCGCCTCTTTCCGCGGCGGCGTCCCGACCGGAACGAGCACCGCCTCGAAGAGCGGCGTCGTACAGATCCGCTCGCGCACCTGCCGCTCGATATCGCGGCAGATCCCGTCGATCTTCTCGACGCAAAGCGGCATGATCGAATAGTTTTGCAGTTTCATATTTTTCCCCCTGTTTTGAAACGAAACGGAGCCCCGCGTCAAACTTCAATCGCAGCGGCTCCGTATCATTCGGTCTCTTCTGTCGGATCCGGATCGTTCTCCTTTTCGTCCGGATCGGGTTCGGATGGAGAAGCGTTTCCCTCCGGCACGCTTTCCGGCGGAAGCGGATCGTCGGACGGGATCGGATCGGTCTTACCGTCCGATCCGTCGTCGGGCGATTCATTCTCCCCGGCTTCGGAGCGGCTGAGGTCGGCGTCGGTCCTTCCGGCGCGGACGATCGAGCGGATGTGGTGACTCATCGTGATATATCCGCAGAAAGCGATCGCGAGATAGCCCGAAACGCTCCGGGAAAGGATCATCACGTACATCAGAAGCGAATTGTTTCCCGAAAACGCCGGAAACGCCGAAAACATATCGACAAACAGCGTCTCGGAGATCCCGACCGCGCCGGGAAGCGGGATGGCGGAGGCGCCGACCGTGCAATACGCCTGCATCACGAGCGTATCGACGAATCCGACGTCCACGCCGCAGGCGACAAAGGTCAGATAGGTGATCGGCATCAGCAGCACCCGCTGCATCACCGAATAGAAAAGCAATCGGAAAATGATCGCCGGATTCTCGCGGATGATCTGAACGCACGCCCGGTAGTTCGCGATCGAGGCGCGGTACGCCGCGAGTTTCGCGTCTTTGTCCTTGAAAATGTGCAGCGCCGAGAGAAGTCGGATCACCAGATTTCCCACCAGAAGCACCGTTCTCTTCGAGAACATAAAGAGCAGGCACGCCAGGATCAGAAGCCCGTGAAAACCGAGCCCGAGCCAGAAACAAAGCCGCTCGTTCGCCTCGAATCCCGTGTAAAAATCGGGACGGATGAACAGCGCAAGCAGCCCGATCACGAGCAGTCCGAGGGTATAGATCGAGACGTTCAGGACGAGGATCGCCGACGACTGGGAGAGCGGAACGCCGTCCTTCGTCATATAGTAGGCGGCGGCGGGTTGTCCGCCGGTCGCCGACGGAGTGATGGCGGAAAAATAAAGATCGGCGGAGGCGTAAACGGTGCAATCTTTTACCGATTTTCTGTGCCCGATCAGTTTCAGGATCATCCCGAGGTTCCGCGATTCGCAAAGGACCGACAGAACCAGGAAAATCACGCCGAAAGGCAGGATCCACCATCGGGTGGTACGGAAAAACTCTTTATAGGAACCCGGATCGTTGAAATCCGAGAGACTGTTAAACAGGAAGATGAACGTCACGACGAGAATCAGAACGACAAATCCGATATTCAGGATCTGCTTCCTCGCCGAGAACATTGCCTCCCGGTTCTTCTTTTTTTTCATGAGCGGCATCCTTATATCTATCATAAACCCGCAAGACGCGGAGAGCATAGTTTCTTAAAATAAAGTATATCATAACCGTTTGAAAAATGCAAGACCGAAGGAAACAAAAAAAGAATCTGCCGGAAAAACCGCAAAAAACGGGGAAAAATCTTCTCTCCCCCTTGCGCGGACGGACCCGAAAGGATATAATAATATAAGATACGACCAACCGAAAGGATCCGGCAAAACGAATGAAAACCACGATCATCCTGCTCCGGCACGCGCAAAGCGAGGGAAACCGACGGCGCGTTTACGTCGGACACAGCGAGCTTCCCCTCTCCCCGCTCGGACTGAAACAGGCGAAGGTGTCTGCCGAATACCTGCAGAACGGCGGGCTTCCCCGTCCCGACGTCATTCTGTCGAGCGACCTGATCCGGGCGATCCAAACGGCGCTTCCGACCTCGCTCGCCCTCGGCATTCCGATCCTGCCCGATCCCGCGCTCCGCGAGATCTATTCGGGTTCGTGGGAGGGACGATCCATGGACGACCTCGCGTCGATCACCCCCGAAGGCTACCGCCTCTGGCGAGAAGATCCCGCGAACAGCCGGCCGGGAGACGGCGAGACGATGCGGGAGCTTTACGCCCGGATCGGCGGCGCGCTCGACCGGATCGTCACGACCTACCGCGGAAAAACGGTTCTGGTCGTCACCCACGCCACCCCGATCCGGTGTCTGCATTGCCGGGCGGTCTTCGGCACCGTCGAGCGGATGGGCGAGACCGACTGGTTCCCGAACGCCTCATTCACGGTCCTCGAAGAGGAGAACGGCGTTCTTTCGGAAACGCTGGGCGGCTTCGACGGGCATTTGCAGGGAGAACTGCTCTTTATCGAATGACGCCGGAGCAAGATTGACAAACGCCGTTCACGGTGATATAATAATAAAAAGGCATACGACCGGGCTGAAGAAAAAAGCCCGCAAATCAAACGAAAAAGCGGCGGCAGCGCCGCAGGAGAAACGACGATGGCGATTCCCCCGATCGACCGACTGCTGGATCTGTCCCACACGCTCGCCGCGCCCCTGTTCGACGGCAAACGCTACGCGTGGGAGATCCTTCCCCATCTGAAAGATTTCATCCGCGAACTCGGCGCTTCGCTTCCCCGCGGAGAGTATACCGAGATCGCCCCGGAGGTCTGGGCGCACAAGACGGCGACAATCGCGCCCACCGCCCTGATCGCGGGTCCGACGGTGATCGGAGCCGGGACCGAGGTGCGACACTGCGCCTTTATCCGCGGCGCGGCTCTGGTGGGCGAAGGATGCGTCGTCGGGAACTCGACCGAGATCAAGAACGCCGTGATCTTCGACAACGTCCAGATCCCCCACTACAACTACGTCGGGGATTCGGTGCTCGGTTTCCGTTCTCATATGGGCGCGGGCGTCGTCGCCTCCAATTTCCGGAGCGACAAAGGCAACGTCAACGTACACGACGGGGATGAAACGATCGTGACCGGGCTGCGTAAACTCGGCACGATTCTCGGAGACGGCGCCGACGTCGGCTGCAACAGCGTGCTTTGCCCCGGCTCGGTCGTCGGGCGCGACAGCATTATCTACCCGCTTTCCCGCGTTCGCGGCGTCGTTCCCGAACGCTCGATCCTGAAGGGGGACGGTTCGGTCGTTCCCCGCAAAATCTGATTTTTTACAGGAGACGTTTCTTATGTGCGGAATCATCGGTTACACCGGTCCCAAGAAAGCCGACGCCGTCATTCTCGGCGGTCTTCACGCCCTTGAATATCGGGGATACGACTCGGCGGGAATCGCGTTTTTTGAGAAGAGCGGTCTTCTCCGTTCGGTCAAATCGGCGGGCAAGATCGCCTGTCTTGAAAACAAACTCGCAAACGAGGAAAACGTGAACACCCGCTGCGGGATCGGACACACCCGTTGGGCGACCCACGGCGCGCCGACCGACGTCAACTCGCATCCCCACGGCAACGAGCGCCTGATGCTCGTCCACAACGGGATCATCGAGAACTGCCGCGAACTGAAACTCGAACTGGAGAACGCCGGCTACAAGTTCAAGTCGGATACCGACACCGAGGCGGCGGCGCTCCTGATCGACTCCTGCACCCGCGAGGGCGATCGGCTGACCGGGATCATTTCCGCCCTGAAAAAGATCCGCGGCTCCTACGCCTTCGGGATCCTGTTTGCCGACAAGCCGGGCGAGATCTGGGCGGCGCGGCAGGACAGCCCCCTGATCGTCGGTCTCGGTGAAAACGAAAACCTGATCGCCTCCGACGTGACGGCGATCCTCGGCTATACCCGCCGCTACCTCGCGCTCGAAAACGGCGACGTCGCGAAGATCACCCGCGATTCGGTGACGGTCTACCGTCCCGACGGATCGGAGGTCGTGCGCGAACCGCAGACGGCGATGTGGGATCTTGCCGCCGCGATGCGCGGAGGACACGCCCACTTTATGCACAAAGAGATCTGCGAAGAGCCCGACGCCGTGAAAAAGACGCTCTTCCCCCGCATCTCGGACGGTCTTCCCGATTTTCTGCCCGAAGGGATCTCCACCGAACGCATCAAGTCGATCCGTTCGGTGCGGATCGTCGCCTGCGGCACCGCGTATCACGCCGGACTTGCCGGCGCCGCCGTGCTGGAACGCGTTTCGCGCGTCCGCGCGTCGTCCGAGATCGCTTCCGAGTTCCGCTACCGCAATCCGGTGATCGATCCCGACGAGCTCGTGATCCTGATCTCCCAGTCGGGCGAGACCGCCGACACGATCGCCGCGCTCCGGCTTGCGAAAGCCGCCGGCGCTTTCACCCTCGGCGTCGTCAATACGGTCGGTTCGACCGTCGCGCGTGAATCCGACGCGGTGCTCTACACCTACGCGGGTCCCGAGATCGCCGTCGCGAGCACCAAGGCGTACACCGTGCAGACCGCCCTGATGACCCTCTTCGGCATCTGGGTCGGCACGGTTCGCGGAACCGTCGACGAGGCGCTCGCCCGCGCCTACGTGACCGCCCTGACGGTCGATCTGCCGCGCGAGATCGCCTCGATCATCGCCCGCGAGAAGGAACTGAAAAAGATCGCCGCCGACATCGCCGAGAAAAACGATATGTTCTTTATCGGACGGCTCTTCGACGCTTCCCTTGCCGCCGAGGCGTCGCTCAAACTGAAAGAGATCTCCTACATCCACAGCGAGGCGTACGCCGCCGGCGAACTCAAGCACGGCACGATCTCGCTGATCGAACCGGGCACCCCTGTCATCGCCCTTTCGAGCGAAGCCGGCATCCGCGAAAAGATGGTCGGCAATATGAAGGAGGTCGTCGCGCGCGGCGCGAACCTCTTCGTCTTCGCCGCCGGCAAGGACGGAACGACCGAACTCAAAGAGATGGCGAAGACCGCCTTCCTCTGCCCCAACTGCCCCGAGGCGATCGCGCCGATCGCCCTCGCGACGGCGCTGCAGCTCCTGGCGTACCAGGTGTCGCTCGCCCGCGGATGCGACGTGGATCAGCCCCGTAACCTGGCGAAGTCTGTCACCGTCGAATGACGGTGACGGGCGGCACGCGGTAGGCGGCACGGACCGAAAAACGAAGGGATTATTGTGATTGGTCAGTGCTTTCTACTCTCTGCAAACTTCTCGCATAGCAACTGCTTTTAAGGTTGAAAAGCGCCCGCATTTGCGGACGCTTTTCTTCGTCTTTTTCAAATTCGTTTTTCTATCCCCGTTCTCGTTGCCCTGTCGCCATCGCATAGTCGTCCGGGGTGCGCGCCGTGTCGCGCCCCCCACACTCCTTGCTTTGGGCGACACCACTTCTTGGAAACGCCCCACCGGGGCGTTTCCACTCGCTAACCCTCGGAGTACGCTTGTACACCTTCGGGGCGAGAACGGGGATTCTGCATCTGCCTCCGCCTGTCAGGCGGCATTTGCTGGCGCAGGTAGGTTAAAAACACTTCCAACGGAATAAAAACTGAGGCGGCGGGGACAATAAGACAAAAAAGGGAGTCGGATATGATGATACTGTGCAAAGAGAAAAAGAAGCGCCGGGAGTGCTGCTCTCCGGCGGTGGTGTTCTGGATCGCGGCGGCGATGGGGCTCGGCGCGGCGGGGACGCTGCTCTTCTTCAAACGGAACGAGGCGAAGTGCGCCCTGAAAAAAGCGGGCAAAAAATGCGCCGAGACGATCGAGGGCGCCGTCGACCGGACGTCCGGGGACAGCGACCGTCCCTGCGATTGACTCCCGTTCGTCGCGCCGCCCCCGAACGCTTGACTGAAGGCGCTCAGCGGATCTTTTTCCCTCTGATAAAAACGCTTTGGAGATCAAAGTTGCCGTCGAAGAGCAGGACGTCGGCGTCCCGTCCGACGTCGAGCGACCCTTTCCGGTCGGCGACCCCCGCGATCCCGGCGGGCGTCAGGGTGCAGCTTCTCACCGCGTCGCAGAGCGGAACGCCGTAGCGGAGCGCGGTTTTGAAGCAGACGTCCATCGTCGCGACCGACCCGGCAAACGAGGAACGGTCGCGCAGTTTGGCGACGCCGTCCTCGACGATAACCGGGGTGCCGGTCGCCTTTTCCCCGAGGATCGAGGTTTGATCGTCGGTGCCCGCCGCGCGCATCGCGTCGGTGACGAGGGCGACCTTGTCCGCCCCCTTGATCTTGAAGCAGAGCAGCATCGTTTCGCGAGGGATGTGCTTGCCGTCGCCGATCAGTTCGACCGTGATCCCGTCCTCGAGATACGCGGCTTCGACGATCCCGGCGTGGACGGTCTGTCCCTCCTTGTGTTCGGTCGTGGTGCTGCAATACAGATGCGTGATATGGGTAAATCCCTTTTCGTACGCGGCGAGCGCCGTTTCGGCGTTCGCCGCGCTGTGCGCGATCGAGAGCAGGATCCCGTGTTCCGAGGCAAACGCCGAGAGCAGATCGATCCCCGCCGATAACTCGGGCGCCGCGTCGATGCGCGCAACGCGCCCCCGAGAAAGGGCGAAGAGCCGGTCGAGTTCGCTCTTTGTCGGCGTCCGTTCTCCCTTGACCGCCTGCGCCCCGACGTTCGAGGGCGAAAGCCACGGACCCTCGAGATGGATCCCGAGCAGGTCGCTTCCGTTTTCGGGCGTCCCCCGTTCGATCGCGGCGGCAAGCCGTTCGACCCCGGCGAAAAGGATCTCGTCGGGGCAGGTCAGCGTAGTCGCGAAAAGCGAGGTCGTGCCGTGCGCGGCGTGGAGACGCAGGATCGCGTCGATCGCCCCCGTATCTCCGTCGAGAAAATCGTATCCCCCGCCGCCGTGAACGTGCAGATCAACGAAACCCGGCAGGACGTAACCGCCCCCCGCGTCGACCGTTTCGGTCCCGGCGGGAAGCGGATCGGCGGAATCCGCGATCCCGACGACCGTTTCGTCGAACAGAAGGGTCTTGTTCCGCAGAACGGCGCGCGGCGTGACGAGTACGCCGTTGACGATCGCTTTCATTTCTTGTTATAGACGCGGATCTTCGGGATCACGTCGCCGAAGATCGCGTCGTTCGAGGCGTACACCGTGCAGTCCTTATGCGTTTGGAAAAGGGAGCAAGGGACCCGGCAGGTGACCTCTCCGTGCAGCACCTTGCGCAGCATTGCGGCGAGCCAGTCGCGCGGCATCAGGATCCGGATGCGCTCGGACGAAAAGATCTCCTTCATCCCGACGGTGATGCAGTTTTTCGGAATGGCGTCGAGATTCGCGCCGCAGTTCATATAGGCGTTGATGGTGCGGGTCTCGCGCGTGATCGGAAGGACGCGCGTCATACGGGAAAGGAACTCCTCGTTGGTACATTCCTCGTCGGGTTCGGGCGGCTCGTTGAACGCGAAATGCCCGTTGATGCCGATCCCGCCCCAGGTCATATCGGGGACGCCGTACTTCTCGATCAGCCGAAGACAGACGTAGGGATCCTCGGGATCGGGAAAGAAGCGGTTCTCGGGCAGAACGTTCAACTCGTCGTCGATCAGTCCGTAGAAAATGCGCTCCATTCCGCCGCGGAAGGAGAGCGGATCGTCTTTCGGGATATATTTGCCGTCCTCGCCGATATACTCGTCCATATTCATAAAAACGCAGTTCTTGAGACTAATCCGGTATTTGTTGATAAGATAGACGAGAACGCTGTAGCCGCCGAGCGGTCCGTAGGGGATGATCATAAAGGTCGTTTTGCCCTTTTTGTCGTTTTCCTTGATCACGTCGAGCATCTCGAGAGCCGTTTTCCAATAGATGTCGTACTCGCTGTTGCACCGTTCGAGTTTAATGGGAGAGCCGACCCCGAGTTCCTCGGGCGTGAGTTTCATTACGTCCATTTGGTTACCTCTTTTCGTTTTGGTTTTTTACCGTTTCTATTTTACCTCCCCCGCGCGACCCGTTCCAAGTGGCAATATTGCTGAAAAATAGCATTTTTTTGCTGTAATGGGTGCTTTTCGGGCGAAAACGTGGTATACTGTTCTTACAGAAGCCGAAAAAGGATGAAGAAAATGAACGTACCGTATTCCTCGGATAAAAGGATCGAGGGCGAGATCGGACTGAACAGCTGCGGCGCGCAGACGATCGCCGACCGCGACTGGCAGGTCAGGCGAACACGGTCGGATTATACCGTTATGTATATCGCCAAGGGCAGAGCGGTTTTGTATCGGGGGAGAAAAAAGATCGAGGTCAAAGAGGGCGAGGCGCTGTTTTTCCCGCCCGACGTCCCCCAACGCTACGCCTTCTTCAAAAGCGACGTCAGCGTCAACAAATGGGTCCATTTCGGCGGAACGCTCGCGTCGCCGCTCGAGGCGGGCGGCGCACGGAAGATCACCGTCGCAAACCGCAGGGATCTTGAGAACGCGCTCGACGGGCTCGCCCGGGCGTACAACGGGATCGGCGAACGGCGCGAGGATCTGACGGCGGGGTATCTGCGCGTGATCGTCGCGTTGCTCCGCGAGAGCGAGAGCAAGGTCGAAAAGGAAAAAACAAGTTCCCCGCGCCGGATGTCCGACGCCCTGAACTACATACACGTCAACGCCTATTCCGAGATCGATCTCGACCGCGCCGCCGCGATCTGCTATCTCAGTCGGGACCGTTTCAATCACGTCTTCAAGGAGGCGACGGGCTTCCCCCCGAACGTCTACCTGACGAAACTTCGGATCGAACGCGCCAAACAACTGCTCCGGGACGAGGGAACGAGCGTCCGCGAGTGCGCCGAAAGCGTCGGATTCGACGACGCGAACTATTTTTGCCGCGTGTTCAAAAAAGAGACCGGGGTTTCACCGAAAAAATACGCCGGAGGAGAGGGATAAACGATGATCCGAATACAGTTTACGGGCGTGGAAGAACGCTTGCTCCCGGGGCTTTTTGCCTTCGGCGAACGCTACGGTTTCGCGATCGGCGACGGCGGGCTTTCGGTCTCGGTCGTTCCGACCGGCGAGGCGCGGCTCTTCGTTTTCCGCGCGGGCAACGCCGTCAAGATCGGGATCGGAAAACCCGTTCATCTTTTCCGGGCGCTCGGGCTGCTGCTCGAGCATCTCGGGGACGAAAACTACGCGGTCGAGGAAACCGACTTTTTCGACGGCAACGGTCTGATGTACGACGGCAGTCAGGCAAGTTCCCTGCTCTCCGTCGGATCCTGCAAGCGGTTCCTTCTGATGCTCGCGGCGATGGGGCTGAACGCGTTTCTGCTCTATACCGAAAACACCTTCGACCTGCCGGACGAGCCCTACTGGGGATATATGCGCCCGCGCTACACGGAAGACGACTTCCGGGAGATCGACGATTTCGCCTATTCGCTCGGGATCGAGGCGATCCCCTGCGTACAGACGCTCGGGCATCTGTCGGAGGCGATCAAGTGGCGTCCTTATTCGGAGTTTTCGGATACCCCCTCTACGCTTCTCGTCGGCGACGAGCGCACCTACGCCCTCTGTGAAAAGATCGTCGGAACGATGTCCCGGTGCTTCCGTTCCAGGCGGATCCATATCGGACTCGACGAGGCGTGGGGGCTTGCGCGGGGCAACTACCTGAACAAGAACGGCTACCGCCCGACCTTCGACGTTATGTGCGACCATCTGCACCGGATCCTCGCGATCACGAAGAAATACGGATACACGCCCATCATGTGGGGCGATATGTTCGTCCGCGTCTGTCAAAAGAACGAAGCCGACTATCTCGAGGGGGCGTTCTTCGAGTTCCCGCAAACGATCCTGGAAAAAGCGCCGAAAGACGTGCAGATCGTTTACTGGGACTACTACAACCGCCGCGAATACTACGACAAATGGATCCCCGAATACAAAAAACTCTGCGACCGCCTGATCTTTTCGGGTTGTTCGCGGAACGTCCGCACCTTCGGGAGCCACCATACGAAAACCTTCCTGACCTCCCGCGACGCGCTCCTGTCCTGCAAAGCCAACGGCGTCCGCGAGGTCCTCGTCACGGTTTGGGGCGACGATCACCGCGAGAGCAGTCCGCACGCCGCCCTGCCCGGGATCCAACTCTTCGCCGAACAGGAATATCACGCCGACGCGACGGAGGAAGAGATCGCCCACCGCTTCGAGTTCTGCACGGGCGTCTCCTACAACGCGATCAAGGGGATCTCGCGCTTCGACCAGATCGAGGAGATCAACGGCGACAACTACGGCGTCCAGTCGCCGAGCAAGACCCTGCTTTGGCAGAACGTCCTGCTCGGGCTCTTCGACGCGGGGCTCGGGGAACATACGGTGTCGGAACACTACCGCGCCCTCGCACGGGAATTCGGAGACTACGAAAAGCAATATCCCGCCTACGCCCCGACCTTCGCTTTCTATCGGGCGCTCGCGGACGCGCTCGCGCTCAAGGGCGATATCGGGGTGCGGATCACCGCCGCCTATCGCGCCGGCGACCGCGCGGCGCTCGGAAGAATCGCAAAGAGCGATCTTCCCGAACTCGAGGGGCGGCTTGAAGCGCTTCGCCTTGCGCATCAAACCGATTTTTACGCGACCTGCAAGCCGATCGGATGGGAGATCCTCGATATCCGCTACGGCGGCGCGATCGCGGGCGCCCGCACCGCGAAAAAGAGGATCGAAGACTACCTGTCCGGCGCGATCGACGAAATCGCGGAACTCGAGGAGCCCCGCCGTCTTTACAACGGCGAAGAGGGGCTCGGGAGCAGTATGGACTACCGCCGGATCGTCAGCGCGTCGAACCTGTAACTCTTGTCATCTTCCCGCACGACGGGCTTCGCCCGAATGATATATTTGCGTACCGCAAATATGAAAATCCGATACGCCGCAGCAAATATCATTAAAAAAAGCCGCCTGCCGAAGCAGGCGGCTTTCAGATTGCAGACAAAGTCTGCAATCTGAAACAGACCGAGAGAAACGCGAGAGGATTTGGCGTTTTCGCACTCGTCGGCGTACAAAGGTACGGCAGAGAGCGAAAACGGCGAAAGGCAAGTCGGCACGGGCAAATTGCCCGTGCCGCTCGTCTCTTTTAACCGTTTTTTATTTTTTCATTATGCTCTCGGAAACGCGCTATCAAGCCTTTTTTGCCGGTCATGCAAGTTTGTCTTCGGTCTGAAAGCCGCCTGCCGAAGCAGGCGGCTTTTTCGTTTTCCCGCGTCTTAATTCTTGATATTGGCGGTGCTGCGGAGCGTTACGTCGTGGTAACTCCCCTCGACGATCGACGTCGCGCTGACAAGGGTGATGCGCGCGTTCTTTTGCAGTTCGGGGATGGTCAGAACGCCGACGTTGCACATCGTAGACTTGACCTTGTAGAGCGATTTCGCGACGTTGTCGCGGAGCGAACCGGCGTAGACGACGTAGGAGTCGACGCCCTCCTCAAAGGAGAGTTTGGCTTTGCCGCCGAGGTCGTATCTCTGCCAGTTGCGGGCGCGGTTGGAACCCTCGCCCCAATACTCCTTGACGTAGGTGCCGTTGACCTGGAGTTTCGGGGTCGGCGACTCGTCGAAGCGGGCAAAATAGCGACCGAGCATCAGGAAGTCGGCGCCCATCGCGAGCGCGAGGGTCATGTGGTAGTCGTGGACGATACCGCCGTCCGAGCAGATCGGGACGTAGACGCCGGTCTCGCGGTAATATTCGTCTCTTGCCGCCGCGACCTCGATCACGGCGCTTGCCTGTCCGCGGCCGATCCCCTTCTGTTCGCGGGTGATGCAGATCGAGCCGCCGCCGATACCGATCTTGACGAAGTCGGCGCCGGCGCGGGCGAGGAACAGGAAGCCCTCGCGGTCGACGACGTTGCCCGCGCCGACCTTGACGGCGTTGCCGTAGTTCTCGCGGATGAAGTCGAGCGTCTTCTTCTGCCAGCAGGTGTAGCCCTCCGACGAGTCGATGCAGAGGACGTCGGCGCCCGCCGCGATCAGGGCGGGAACGCGCTTCTCGTAATCGAGCGTGTTGATACCCGCGCCGACCATATACCGCTTGCTCGAATCGAGCATTTCCTGCGGATTCTGTTTGTGCTCGTCGTAGTCCTTGCGGAAAACGAAGTAGCAGAGCCGCCCCTTCTCGTCGATCAAGGGGAGCGAGTTCAGTTTGTGATCCCAGATGATATCGTTCGCCTCTTTGAGCGAGGTCGAAGCGGGGGCGGTAACGAGTTTTTCAAGCGGGGTCATAAAGGTCGAGACCTTGACGTCGGTCGACATCCGGCTGACGCGATAGTCGCGCCCGGTCACCACGCCGACCAGCCGCCCGGTCGCGGTGCCGTCCTCGGTGATCGCCACCGTGTTGTGCCCCGTCCGCTCGACGAGCGCAAGCACGTCGGCAAGCGTGTCGGTCGGTTTCAGGTTGGAGTCGCTGACGACGAAGCCCGCCTTGTAGTTCTTGACGCGGGCGACCATCGCCGCCTCGTCCTCAATGCTCTGCGAGCCGTAGATGAAGGAAAGCCCGCCCTCTTTCGCCAGCGCGATCGCCATTTTGTCGTCGGAAACCGACTGCATGATCGCGGAGACCATCGGGATACTGAGCGTGATCGGGGACTCCTCCTCGTCGGGACGGTACTTCACCAAGGGGGTGCGGAGCGAGACGTTCGCGGGAATGCAGTTCTCGTCGGTGTACCCGGGAAGCAGAAGATACTCGCTGAACGTGTGGGACATACCCTCCAAAATCGTTGCCATTTCGTTCTCCTTTATATTCCGTTTTGTCTTATACGTTAAGTTCCCCGACGAGGTTGGCGTCGGGATAGCGGGCGAGGATCGGGGCGACCACGCCCGACAAAAACTCGTCGACCTGTTCGGGCGCGCGCCCGACGTAGAGCGCGGGATCGAGCGTGGCGTCGAGTTCCTCGGCTTTCAGGGGGAAGGCGGGATCCGCCTTGATCCTCTCAAGCAGATCGTTCTTTCCGCCCTCAAGTTTGACGTGCGCGGCGGCGGCGTGGGAATGGACCCGGAGCCGCTCGTGCAGCGCCTGCCGGTCGCCGCCCGCCTTGACCGATCTCATCAGGATATTTTCGGTCGCCATGAACGGGAGTTTTTCGCGGACGCGGCGGTCGATCACGCGGTCGTAGACCACGATGCCCGAGGTGACGTTCATATAGATATTGAGGATGGCGTCGACGGCAAGGAACGCTTCCGCCGTCGAGATCCGACGGTTCGCCGAGTCGTCGAGCGTGCGCTCGAACCATTGCGTGCCGGCGGTCAGCGCCGGGTTGAGCGAGTCGACGATCACGTAGCGCGCAAGCGCCGAGATCCGCTCGCAGCGCATCGGGTTGCGCTTGTAGGGCATCGCCGACGAGCCGATCTGGTGGGTTTCAAACGGTTCCTCGAGTTCCTCAAACGACTGCAGGATGCGCAGGTCGTTCGCGAACTTGTACGCCGACTGCGCAAACCCCGATAAGGTAGCGAGGAAGTTGGCGTCGACCTTGCGGGAATAGGTCTGCCCCGAAACGGCGACCGTGCCGGAAAAACCGAGGTCGTCCGCGATCATCTCGTCGAGTTTCTTGACCTTTTCGTGGTCGCCGCCGAAGAGTTCGAGAAACGACGCCTGCGTGCCGGTGGTGCCCTTGCTGCCGAGCAGGAGCAGTTTGTCGAGCCGGTGTTCGAGTTCCTCGATATCCGACGACAGTTCGTACATCCAGAGCGTGGCGCGCTTGCCGACCGTGGTCAGCTGCGCGGGCTGCAGATGCGTGTAGCCGAGGCAGGGCAAGGCGCGGTATTTTCGGGCGAACGCTTCCAGGTTGCGCAGCACCTGCGCCGCTTTGTTCAGAACGATCTTCGACGCTTCCCGGAGCGCGAGTACGTCGGCGTTGTCCCCGACGTAGCAGGAGGTCGCGCCGAGGTGGATGATCGGCTCGGCTTTCGGGCATTGTTTCCCGAACGCAAAGACGTGCGCCATTACGTCGTGCCGGACTTCCTTTTCGCGCGCTTCGGCGACCTCGTAGTCGACGTCGTCTTTGTGCGCCTCCATTTCGGCGATCTGCTCGTCGGTTACGGGAAGACCGAGCGCCTTCTCCGCCTTCGCCAGCGAGATCCAGAGCCGCCGCCACGCCCGGAACTTGAAATTGTCGGAAAAGACCGCCTGCATCTCGGCGCTCGCGTAGCGCGTCGAAAGCGGGGATACGTACCCGTCGTGCCTCGTTTCAGCCACCGTTTGCCACTCCTTTCGGTCAAACGAATATGATTACAGTCTATTATAGCACAACCCGCCCGTACGCGCAACCCCGCGCGGCAAAAATATTTGCCGCGCGGGGGAGTTTTTATAAAGA
>Ga0310696_10003928_pt1 | contig 18372 bp, 13 predicted proteins | sample AusTroGonzalo_MG_4_FD_203885 | JGI IMG/M metagenome (GOLD analysis project Ga0310696, IMG submission 203885) | Bovine rumen microbial communities from tropical cattle in Woodstock, Queensland, Australia - Gonzalo_02 (v2) (version 2) | ecosystem: Host-associated > Mammals > Digestive system >...
AACGCTTCTATGGTTGCTTGGTCCGTCCCGTTACTGATTAATGATATGAAAATAAACATTATACGATTCGTTTTCGCCGCCGTCCTCCTGCTTCTTGCGGGTTGCGGCAAAGACCTTGATCCCTCCGGCGGCAGCATCACCGTCGAGGCTTCCATCGGGCCGCAGACCAAAGTGCACTACGACGGCGACGCCTCCAACTTTATCGAAGGGGATCAGATTGCCGTCTATGCCTGGACGGGCAGTTCTTCTTCCGTGCCCACGGAGCGGGTGGTGGACGGTGTGGTGAATACCCTGGGCGGTGACGGGAAGTGGGCCCCCGCTTCGCTGATGCGCTGGAAGACGATGACCGACACCCACTATTTCCTGAGCGTCAGCCCCGTGCATGCGATTTCCAATTTCACGTCCGGCACCTTCACGCTGAATACGTCCGACTATGCGGCCAGCGACCTGTTGATCGCGACCGATCTGGACGGCGTGACCGCCTCGAACGGCGCCGTGGCGCTCACCTTCACGCATGTGATGGCCCGGCTTACCGTGAACATTCTGCTCCGCAGCCAGTTTGTGGCTTCAGATGTGAGCGGCGTCACCGTAACCGCCAGGAATGGCGCCAGTGTGAATTATCTGACCAAGCTTGTCTCGGCCACGGGCGATCCCTCCGCCCTGGCCATCCCCGCCGCGACTTCGGTTCCGTCGGGTTATACTTTGAGCTTCAGCGGACCGCAGGTGCCGCAGAGCGGCGTGCGGAAGATAACCGTCACGGTCGCCGGGAAGGACTATGTCTATGAGGCAGGGGAGGATATTTCTCTCGTCTCCGGCAAGCATACGACCCTGGGCTTGATCGTCGGCAAGGATAAGATAGAACTCTCCAGTGTCTCCGTCGCCGGATGGGGTGGTTTGGCTCTGATTACGGGCGGAAATGCTCCGTTGATGTCGCTGAATACCATCAACGGCCACGAATATGTCGAGATGGGGCACGGCCTGAAATGGGCCACCTGCAACCTGGGCGCCGAGAATCCTTGGGAAGCTGGGGACTACTTCGCCTGGGGCGAGCTGGAGCCGTACTACAGCCATACGGCGGCCGGGCTTGTCTGGAAACAGGGCAAGTCAGGAGGCTACGCCTGGCCCTCATACCAGTGGAGTGATTCTGTCGGCACTTCCATGTACAAATACAATAGTACAGACAACCTTACTACGCTGCAAGCGATAGACGACGCGGCCCGGCAGAACTGGGGATCTACCTGGCGTATGCCTACCAAAGAGGAATGGCTTATCCTGCTCAGGGCGTCGGATTACGATTGGCAATGGACCAAGTATTACCGGAATTCCGGCGTGGCCGGGTGGGTGGTGACCAGCAAGGTCGAAGGTTATGAGGGAAACAGCATTTTTCTGCCTTTTATCAGAAGTTATGATGGTATCTTCAATTTAAGCACCAGTTGCTCCTATTGGACATCCTCGCTTTATGTGCTAGTCAATCAAAATGCTTTCCGAGTGAGCTTCGATCAAGATAAGTATTCTACGGGTATTGCTTCTCGGGCACTTGGCAATCCTATTCGCGCTGTTTCTGACTGATAGAATTGATCCCCGATCAGGTCGGGGATGACGACGCTCGCTGCTGGCCCAAATCAGCACCAGCACGAGCACGGCAAGGAGGATCCACAGCCACCGGCAAGTCTTTTTTGTCTTCATGTTGTGAAGATTCAATGAATTATGTTATATTTGTAGAAACCACTAACCACACACTAAAACTCCCTCTTTATGTATTGTACAAACTGTGGAGCCAGATTGAGTGATGATTCGCAATTCTGTCACGTATGCGGCACCAGACTGGAGATCGTACCCCAGGAGAAAGTCTCCGAGGTCGTGACCCCTGAGACCAAGGGTGAATTCGACGGCGTCTCGTGGGATTCCGAGGCGCCTGCGCGCCCTCCGGTACCGCAGCCGCAACCCGGGCCTCAATCCCAGCCCAAACCCCAACAGCAATCCAACAGCAAGGCGCCGGCCCGGTCCTACGCCACCCCGAAGCCGGCAGCCCGGACATCGAAAAAAGCAGAGAAACAGCCCCGGAAGAAAAGAGGCTTTTTCTTCTGGGTGCTCGTCTTCATCGGCGTCATGCTGCTGGTCTTCATCGGCAAGGTCCTTTTCGATTACCTCAGAATCTTCCTGTTATGAGACGGATCACCCATCTGCTGGCAGCCTGCTTCCTGATGGTGGCAGGCCTGCCGTTGCCGGCCCAGGAGACGGGCGGGTACTGGAGCCTATATAACTCCAGGACCTTCGTGGACGGCGTCAAGTCCTCGGGGGACAACGCCGGCTGGTCATCCTACGGTTCGGAGAAGTTCGACGCCTATGTCCAGCGTGTCATCAAGGGCACATCGGGTACCAATGCCGTCTCGGCCACCTGGACTTACGAAGGGAAGACCTACACGCTCAACATGCAGGATCAGCAGGCGGTCAAGAACTTTACCAAGGACCCGAAGCAGTACCTAGCCTACGTATACCTGACCCAGCATCCGGAACTCCTGAAAACCAGCGGCGGCAGCCCCGGCAGTTCTGACCGGAAGGAATTGCACAGGCTCTCCCTGACCTGGACCAAACCCCAGCAATACGTGAAGCTGGGAGAGGAGAACAAGATCTACATCGACGTCAAAGGTCAGTGGGACGGCGGTCCCTTTGATTATGACAAACATTCCGAGTCGACGAAAATCGGCCAGGTAGGCCTCTCCAGTGAGGTCTACCTGGCCAGCATCGTCGTGTCCGCCAGCCCGGCACTGAACAACTTTATCATCGACTACAACTTCAATTTCTTCCGGGACAAGTTCCAGTCCTGCAAGACCATGCAGGACGTACAGCGGATCGGCCACGACGAGGTTTTTTCCAACATGGACGAAGACGCGTTGGACAAATGGGCCCAGAAAGAACGGAAGAACGGCCGGGACATTGACCGGGAGCTGGCCGAAGCGCGGGACTCCAAGTGGAGTACGAGTACCACCTTGTCAGGTTCGAAGCGCCTCGCTTACAGCGATCAGGATCCGTGGGCGCACAGGGGCGTCTTCCGCGACGGCTCCTTCATGCTGGTAACCTTCGAGTTTGAATATTTCCGCCGGGTTAAGGTATTGGGAACGGCCGTGCCGGACCAGATTCAGGACCGTTTCCTCGTGCGTCAGTATTATCTCTATAAGTTTACCCGTACGGGAGAGGACGTCGAAGTGGTGGTGGAAGCCGGCGACAAGCCCGGGGAAGACGAAGGAACGGTTCTCCCGCCGGGCGCCGTCCCTCCGACCCCTTACGGGGAGGGATATGAACCCATCGATTCGTCCGGCGGCGACGACGGCGGTGGCGATTCCGGCCTCCCGCCGTGGGCGGTGCCTGTCGGCGTGGGCCTGGGCGGTGGCGCCCTGGTCGGGAACGCCATCCGCAAGCGGCGCAAGAAGCAGGCGGAGGCGGAAGGAAACGGCGAGGAGCCTCCGCAGGAGGAGGAGAAGAAGCGGGAGGAGGAGAAAGAGCCGAGCACCTACAAGATGATCATCTACAAGGAGTTTGGCAATACGCTCATGGTGTGCGATTCTCCCCAGATCGTCGGCGCCCGCATCGAAGAAATCACGGCCCGGGGCAGGCATATCGACCGCCCGGACCTGACGGCCAGGATCACCGTCGAGGAAGGGGAGAACATCAAAGTCCTCGACACCGGCCTGACGGCCAAGTACCGTTGTGCCAAGATTGCCGTGGAGGAACTTCCCGCTCGGGAGCCGATGACCGGCTACTTCTATTTCACGTTCCGGGACGTCGGCCCTGCACTCCGGACGAAACTGGTGTTCCAGATTGAGGACGGCCAGGTGAAATTCTTCCAGGAGAACCTGACCCTGCCTGCCGGCCATAAAGACGAAGAGAAAATTCCGGTTCTCCTGTTCGGCGTCTCGGAGGGCGTGCAGGTGGAGGTTTCCATCGGCAAGGCATACTCCGCCAGCGTGGAGACCACCGACAACCCGCGTATCTGCTATATCCATCTCAAGGAGGTGGACAAGACCAAGGGACCGGCCGGAGATTACAATTATTATCCGCTTACCGTCAAGGCCACCAACCCCAACGGACATGAGATCAGCGGAACCCTTCCCGTGGTCCGGATGCATATGGGCATCGTGTTCAAGATAGACCCTTATGTCGGCTGCTATCCGGAACGCTTTGAGCACGGCAAGCACCTGGAGAGCATGAAGAAGACGGTCAACGGGAGGGCTTATGGTCCTGCCCTGGCCGAAATGTCTTGTACCTTCCTGTATTGGGACAAGCATACGCACAAGATCGTGCATCTGGCTCCCAACCCCAGGGTGCTGGACATTGAAGCCTTCCCCCTGGAGGCCAAGGATGGGGAGACGCTCACGTACGTGTCCAAAAACACCCGGGACATGACCGACGAGGAGTTCGTCAGCAAGCTCCGTCCGATGATGTTCTTCAACAACGTCGGCCCCGACAACACGCTGAACGGATATCTCTTCTGCAATGCGCTCCTGGACCCGCAGTCCCGCCGGAAAGTGGGCCTTCGCCTGTCGCTCCCGTACGATGACGAACATGACGAGACGGAAAGCTATTCGGCCGAACAGAGCGTCTGGATCATCAGCCAGCCCTTGAGGCAGGGCAGCACTGACGCCCTGCTGAAGATGGCCGAGGACGACAAGAAGATTACGGAAAACCTGCATCGAATCCAGGATTTTATCCTGGCGCACGACCTCCTGGACCGCATCGGCCCCGTGTACCGGATGGCCGATATGCTGCTGGATTCCTACGACTACCACTTCGGGTACGATATGGGCTGTGTCCAATTGGTGCGGGACACCTACCTGAATTTTGTCTCCGGTAAAATTGCGGGCGCCAATGCCGAAGTGGAGCCGGTGGAGTACCTGGGCCTGGTGTCTGAAATCACCCTGGCGCTTGCGCAGGCCGGGTATGATGCCGAAGCCTGGATGAATTCGCACGGCGGGCCGTGGACGCGCATCGCGGTGTCCCTCTGCACCTTCGGCTGGGCCGACGTGGCTCTCACCGGCTGTAAAGTCTGCGGCACGATGATCGAAGTTGTCACCAATCCGGTCAGTCCGGGCACTGAGTTTGACGCTTTTGTCGCCGGCGTTGTCGTGGTGGGCAAAGAGTTCCTCTACAGCAAAGCAATGGAAGGGGCGATGGCCGGAGGCATGTTCTGCGCCGAGGCGAATTTCCCGGGATTCACCCAGAAGCTGTCCAATCTGGTCCAGAAAGGGAAGGACAAGATGGGCATCTGGGGCAAGGATGTCCGGGAGGTGTACAAGGACGTCAAGCAGTACGCTTCCGGGAAACTGGCCCAGAAGACCATCGGACAGCTGGATGCCGCCAAGGCGGCGCAGTCCAATGCAGCCCGGAAGGCGGAAAATGTGATCAAAGAGAGCCGCCAGAACAACAAGTGGACGGCAGAGGAGATTCTGGAGGACGAACTGTGCCGCAAGGCGAACATCGAGGCGGCCAAGGAAATCAAGGAATTCGAGCGCAAGATGCACGACTACCGGAACTATCGTACGCCGGAGACCAAGAAGGCCTTTGAAGAAGCCTGCTATAGCATCCAGAAGAACAAGATCGCTCAGCGGCAGCTGGAGCTGTACAAGAGCCCCTACGCCAACAACATGCGCTCCGAGTATTACCGTACCCTGAAGGGCGATTACAATCTGGTCGATATGGACGCCAAACAGATCGTCGTGGACAAGCTGCGCAAGAACGGTGTCAAGGTGGACGAGGACGATATCATCATCTTCTGCGCCACCAACAGCAACGAAGCCAAGTTGCTGGACGGCGACACCATCACCCGCGACCGGGACGTGACCATTCTGTTCAAGCGCGCCCGTACCGAGCGGAATCCTTATCCGCTGCCCGAGGAAGTGCCGCAGGAGATCGCGGAGAGCGCCTATGGCGCAGCGTACAAGAAGCGCACGGGCCTGTCGCTGAAGGAGGGAGACCAGGCCGTGGTGCAACACGGCAACCCGGAGATGATCGGCTCCGGCGTCAACGACCTGAACCGTGCTTTCAAGAAAGAACATTTCGGAGAGGCTTTCGACGACCTCAAAGGCGTGGCCAATGCGTTCGAGCACAAGCCCGGTGAGTGGATTGAGGATGGCGCCGAGCTCATTCGCAACGGATATGTGGGGGCCGGCCTGGCCAAGCAGGAGGAAGGCCTCCGTCAGGCGCTTAAGTTGCACTTCAACAGTTTCCTGCCCCGTGCGACCTTCCGCGGATCGCTGGACAAGATTCCGGCCAAGTATCTGGAGATGATGAACGTTCTCAAGCATCTGGAGGTGAAGAGCACCGGCCCCCTGAGCCTGAGTATCTCCGAGGCGAAGAAGATCCTCCGGGATGTTTACAACGTGGAAATAGAACAGCTTCCCGCCATCTTGAAGCAAATGCAGCTGCTGTCGGAAGGCGCCCTGTAAGTAACGAATCAATAACCATTTAATTCATACACTATGTTTTGCAAGTATTGTGGAGCCCAGGTGCCGGATGGCGCCCAGTTCTGTCCAAAATGCGGAGCCGATCTTTCCGCGGAAGTACCCCAGCAACCCGAGACCGACAAGGCCCCGGAGGAAGAGCCCCAACAGCAGCCCGGGTTTGACTGGAAACAGTTGAAACCGACACTCAAGGTGACACCCGAAATCAAGATCAACAAGCGGGCGGTCATCCTTTTGGTTGTTCTTGTCGTGGTGTTGCTGATTGCCGGTCTGTGCAAGCATTAGCCCCGCTACTTCTTGTTCGATTTGAAATAATTGCTATCTTCGCATGCCAAAACGGAGGGGATTCCGGGTCAAGCCCGGAATGACTCGTTGTGATGCCCGGTCCGATCGGGCATGACGGCGGAAACGCCAGTATGAATGGAAGATATGAAAATCGAACTGGAGAACAAGCAGTTGCCGGTGCTGCTGATCACCGGCTACCTGGGGAGCGGGAAGACAACGCTCCTGAACCGGATCTTGACGAACCGTCGCGGCATCCGGTTCGCAGTGATCGTCAATGACCTCGGCGAGGTCAACATCGATGCCGACCTGATCGAGAAGGGCGGCGTAGTGGGGCAGACGGACGACAGTCTCGTAGCCCTGCAGAACGGCTGCATCTGCTGCACGCTGAAGATGGACCTCATCGCCCAGCTGGAGGAGCTTTCGCGGATGAACCGTTTCGACTACATCGCCATCGAGGCCAGCGGCATCTGCGAGCCGGCCCCCATCGCGCAGACCATCAACTCGTATCCCCAGCTGGCGCGTCCGTCCTATCCGGGCGTCGCCATCCCCACGCTGGACTGTATCGTCACGGTCGTGGATGCCCTGCGTATGAAGGACGAGTTCGGCTGCGGCGAGGCGCTCCAGCGCGAAAACATCGACGAGGAGGATATCGAGAACCTGGTGATCGAGCAGATCGAATTCTGCAACATTATCCTGCTCAACAAAGCCTCCGAGCTGACTCCTGACGAGCTGGGCCGCGTGAAGAGCATCGTACGCGCCCTGCAGCCCAACGCGGAGATCCTGACCTGCGACTACGGCGACATCGAGCTGGATAAGCTCCTGCACACGGGTCTCTTCGACTTCGACCGGGTGGCCACCAGTGCTGCCTGGATCGCGGAGATCGAAGGGCACGACGAAGACGATGATGATGACGACGAGCACGAGCATGAGCACGGGCATCACCACCATCATCATGACCACGATCACGAGGAGGGCGAAGCTGAGGAATACGGCATCGGGACCTATGTCTATTACTCCCGTCCCGCGCTGGATATCAACAAGTTCGACTATTTCGTGGCGAAGAAGTGGCCCAAGGAGATCATTCGTTGCAAGGGCCTCTGCTACTTCAGCGCCGACCCCGACAAGTGCTACCTCTTCGAGACCGCCGGCCAGCAGAAAACCCTCAAGGACGCCGGGTTCTGGTTCGCCACGATGCCCCGCGACGAACTGCAGGATATGATGCGCCGCGACCCCAAACTGCGCCGCGACTGGGACCCGGAGTACGGCGACCGGATGAACAAGATCGTGTTCATTGGGCAGCATCTGGACCGGGAAGCCATCGAATCGCTGATGGATTCCTGCCTGTCATTCCCGGCTTGACCGGGAATCTTTTTTTTACTATATTTGTCAGGATAACACTAACGATATCCTGATATGTCTCTCGTGATGATTATCGAGTTGCTGATCGTGCTGGCCGCGCTGTATGTCGGCTCGCGCTACGGCAGCCTGGCGCTCGGCGCCATTTCCGGCATCGGTCTCGCCATCCTCGTATTCGGCTTCGGCCTTAAGCCCGGTACGCCGCCGACGGACGTCATCTACATCATCATCGCTGCCGTGACCTGCGCCGGTACGCTGCAGGCCTCGGGCGGTATGGACTGGATGATCCAGGTGGCCGAGCGGATGCTGCGCAAACACCCGGACCACATTACCTTCCTGGGGCCCCTCACGACTTTCTTCCTGACCGTCCTGGTCGGTACCGGCCACGTGGTCTATACGATCATGCCCATCATCTGCGACATCGCCCTCAAGAAAGGCATCCGCCCGGAACGTCCCTGCGGCGTGGCGTCCATCGCCTCCCAGGTGGGCATCACCTGCTCGCCGATTGCGGCGGCGGTGGTGGCGTTCGTGACCATTTCCAATGCCAACGGCTATATGGTCTCGATCCCGCAGGTGCTGATGGTGACGATTCCGGCCTGCCTCTGCGGGTTGATGTGCGCGGCTCTGGCGTCCTACAAGCGCGGCAAGGACCTGGACAAGGATCCGGAGTTCCTTGAGCGCAAGAATGACCCCGAGATGTACAAGTACATGTACGGCAACAGCGCCACGACGCTCGACAAGGTGATCACGAAGGAGGCGAAGGCTTCCGTGTTCATTTTCCTCAGCGCCCTGCTGGTCATCGTGCTCTTCGCATTCTGCCAGATGATCCATATGGCCGACGGGAAGACCCTGGCCGAGACGCTCAACCTGCCCAAGATGAACATCATCATCCAGATCATCATGCTCACGGCTGCCGCCGCGAACATCATGTTCTGCAAGGCGCAGCCCAAGAAAGCCGTGGGCGGAGCGGTCTGGCAGTCCGGCATGGTCGCCGTGGTGGCCATCTACGGCATCGCCTGGCTGGCAGACACCTATTTCGGCAACTACCTCGACGAGATGAAGCTGATGCTGGCCGACCTCGTGACCAACTACCCCTGGTCCATCGCCTTCGTTTTCTTCCTCGTGTCCGTGCTGATCAACAGCCAGGGCGCCGTGGTCGTGGCGATGCTGCCGCTGGCCTATGAACTGGGCATTGCGGGCCCCGTGCTGCTGGGCGTACTGCCGAGCGTGTACGGCTACTTCTTCATCCCGAACTATCCTTCCGATATCGCGACGGTCAACTTCGACCGTTCCGGTACGACCAGAATCGGCAAATATCTGCTGAATCACAGCTTTATGATGCCGGGCCTGATTTGCGTGATCGTGTCCACCGTGTTGGGCTACCTGATCACGAATGTGTTTTTCCATGGTTATTTCCTGAGCTTTATCCAGTAATCCTATGCGACGCCTGTTTTCCCGTTTGCTGAGTTGCTGCCTCTTCCTGGCCGTCTGCCTGACGGCCCTGGGACAGACCGATTCCCTGCGTTATGTCGTACGCGGTACCGTCCGCGACGCGACCGACAATAAACCCCTGGCGTACGTGTCCGTGACGCTGCCGGGGACCAATTATGCCACCGTGACCAACTCCGACGGCAGTTTCATCATCAAATCCGACCTTCCGCCCCGTTTCGTGGCCTTCTCGCTCCTGGGTTACAAGGTGCTGACGATGCCCGCCGACCGCGAGCATACGATGCGTGTGAGCCTCACGCGCGGACAGTTCACCCTCGATCCCGCGCAGGTCGTTTCCGGCGATCCGCTGACCATCCTGCGCGATGCCATCTATAAGATCTCCGAGAACTGCCCTTCGGAGCCGGAACTCTTCGAGTGCTTCTATCGCGAGACGGTCCAGAAGCGCCAGCGCTTCATTTATGTGTCGGAGGCCGTGATGAAGATGTACAAGTCTTCCTTCCGCAACGTCTTCGGCCGCGACCGGGCCGCCGTGGAGAAGAGCCGCCTGTTGACGAGCCCGCGCCTGTCCGACACCCTGGCCGTCAAGGTGGTGGGCGGTCCTGCGCAGGCCATCGACCTGGACCTGGTGAAGAACCGTTCCGTGATCCTGAACGAGAACTCCCTGGAACGCTACACGCTGGAGATGATGGATCCGGTGATGATCGACGACCGGCGCCAGATCGTGATCCACATGGATCCGATGCCGGATCCGGAGTACGCCCAGCAGGAGGCTGTGGTCTACATCGATCAGGAGACGATGGCGTTCACGCGTATCGAACTCACGCTGGATATGTCAAGCCCCGAGAAGGCCACCCGCGTGATGCTGGTGCGCAAGCCGGCCGACATCCGTTTCAAACCCAAGGAGATGTCCCTGTTGCTCGACTACAAGCGTGAGGAGGGCAAGAGCCGCCTGAACTATGTCCGCACGGTCTTCCGCTTCAATTGCTCCCGCCGCCGCAGCCTCTGGAGCCAGGATTACACGGCCATTGCGGAGATGGTCGCCACCAACCGCTTCACCGGCGTGGATGCCGTCCCGATCGAGCGGGCGGAGAGTTTCCGCAGCAGCGAGTCGCTGGCAGACAAGACCCAGGTCTATGCTGATCCCGACTTCTGGAAGGACTACAACATCATCGAACCGACCGAAAGCCTGGAGCATGCCATGGGCCGTTTGCGCAAAGAAGAGTAGTGGACTTGGATTCTTGCGGAGAAAAACGTATTTTTGCTTCGGTTAGTTATTCGTGTTATGCCCGATAAACGTCTTTTGCTCGGCGATGAAGCCGTAGCCTTGGGAGCATTGCACGCCGGCTTGTCCGGCGTCTATGCCTATCCGGGCACGCCATCGACCGAGATTACCGAATTCATCCAGCAGAGTCCGTTCGCGCGGGAGCGCGGCGTGCGCAGCCGTTGGTGTACCAACGAGAAGACGGCGATGGAAGCCGCCCTCGGCATGTCCTACGCCGGCAAGCGCGCCCTCGTCTGCATGAAGCACGTGGGGATGAATGTCTGCGCCGACGCCTTCGTCAACGCCGCCGTCACGGGCGTGAAGGGGGGCCTGGTGGTGCTGGCGGCCGACGACCCCTCGATGCACTCCTCGCAGAACGAGCAGGATTCCCGTTTTTACGGGAAATTCGCCCTCGTGCCGGTGCTGGAGCCTTCCTGCCAGCAGGAGGCCTACGATATGATGGCCGATGCCTTCGCGCTCTCCGAGTCGCTGAATCTGCCGGTGCTGATGCGCCTGGTCACGCGCCTCGCGCACTCCCGCGCCGCCGTGGAAGTGGGGGAGCCCCGGCCGCAGAATGCCCTGGATCCCGATTCCGAGCGCACCCACTGGGTGCTGCTGCCCGGCAACGCCAAGCGGCAGTACGCCTCGCTCGTGGCGAAGCAGCCGGAGATTGAAGCCCGGTCGGAGGAGGCCGGTTGGAATCAACTCGTCATGCCCGACGGCGACCGGGCATCTCTTGGCGTCATCGCTTCCGGCATCGCCTGGAATTACGTCCGCGAAGCCGCTCCGGCGGGAGCGTTCCCGCTGCTGAAGCTCTCGCAATACCCGCTCCCCGCGAAGCAGATCCGGGAGCTGGCGGCCCGTTGCAGCCGCCTCCTCGTGGTCGAGGACGGCCAGCCCTTCGTCGAAGAGCAGGTCCGGGGGCTGCTGGGGGCGGACTATCCCGTCTGCGGGCGCCTGACCGGCGACCTGCCCCGCACCGGCGAACTGACGCCGGATTGCGTGGCAGCAGCCCTCGGCGTACCCGGCGGTCCCGCCTTCGCGCCGGCCCGCAACCTCGCTCCGCGTCCGCCCCAGCTCTGCCAGGGCTGCGGCCACCGCGACGTCTACACGGCGCTGAACCAGGTGGCGGCCGAATTCCCCGGCGCGCGCATCTTTGGTGACATCGGCTGCTACACCCTGGGTGCATTGCCGCCGTTCCGTGCGATCGACAGCTGCGTGGACATGGGCGCTTCCATCACGATGGCCAAGGGCGCCGCCGACGCGGGCCTGCGTCCGGCCATCGCCGTGATCGGCGACTCCACCTTCACGCATTCCGGGATGACCGGCCTGCTGGACGCCGTCAACGACAGGTCCGCCATCACCGTGATTATCAGCGACAACCTCACCACCGCGATGACGGGCGGGCAGGATTCCGCGGGTACCCACAAGTACGAGGCCATCTGCCTTGCCCTGGGCGTGGAGCGGGAGCACCTCCACGTGGTCGTGCCCCTGCCGGCGAATATGCCTGAGATCACCCGCATCCTCCGCGAGGAGATTGCCTACGAGGGTGTGTCCGTAATCATCCCGCAGCGGGAATGTATGCAGACGCTGGGCCGCAAGCTCCGCCAGAAAAAACAGGCACAATGAAAATCGACATCAAACTTTCCGGCGTAGGCGGGCAGGGGATCCTGTCCATCGCGACCGTCATCGGCGAGGCCGCCACGGCCGCCGGCCTGCAGCTCAAGCAGGCGGAGGTGCATGGGATGAGCCAGCGCGGCGGCGACGTGCAGAGCGACCTGCGCCTCTCGACGGACCCCATTTGCAGCGACCTGATCCCCCTGGGGCAGGCCGACCTCATCATCTCGATGGAACCGATGGAGGCGCTGCGCTATCTGCCGTACCTGGCCCCGCAGGGGACTGTGGTGACGGCCAGCCGCCCCTTCGTCAATATTCCCAATTATCCCGAAGAGTCCGCGCTGCTCGGCGAACTGGATGCCCTGCCGCACGTGGTGCGCCTGGACATCGACGCGCTGGCCCGCGAGAAGGCGTTGCCCAAGAGCGCCAATATGATCCTGCTCGGGATGGCGGCCCCGTTCCTGCCGCTGCTGGGCGTCGCGCAGCTCCGCGACGCCATCGCCCGCGTGTTCGCCCGCAAGGGGGACGCGGTCGTGAATGCCAACCTGGAGGCCTTCGAGCTGGGCCTCGCCCATGCAAAATCCGTTAGTAAGTAGTAGTATATGATCTGGAATCCCAACAAAGAATGTATGCCGCGCGAGCAGATGCGTCTGCTTCAGGGCAAGCGGCTCCACAAGATCGTGGAGTATGTCTACCATAATGTTCCGTTCTACCGGAACAAACTGCAGGAGATGGATCTCTCGCCGGAAGACATCCAGACGATCGACGATATCGTCAAGCTGCCGTTCACGACCAAGAAGGACCTGCGCGACAACTATCCTTTCGGCCTGCAGGCGGCGCCGCAGAGCGAAATCATCCGCATCCACGCCTCTTCCGGCACCACCGGCAATCCCACCATCGTGGGCTACACCCGCAAGGACATCAGCATCTGGAGCGAGTGCATGGCGCGCAGCCTGAGCGCCTACGGCGTGACGAGCGATGACATCTTCTCCGTGTCCTACGGCTACGGTCTGTTCACCGGTGGCCTCGGCGCGCACAACGGCGTGGAGACCATCGGCGCCTCCGTCGTGCCTGCTTCCACCGGCAATACCGAGAAGCACGCCCGCCTGATCCGCGACCTGGGTGTCACGGGTATCGCCTGCACGCCGTCCTACGCGCTGTATCTGGCGGAGACGATGGACCGGCTGGGGATTTCCAAGGACGATATCAAGCTGCGCGTCGGCGCTTTCGGTGCGGAGCCCTGGACCGAGAATATGCGAACCGAGATCCAGGAACGTCTGGGCCTCAAGGGTTTCAACCTGTATGGCCTGAGCGAGGTGATGGGCCCGAGCGTGAGCTACGAGTGCGACGAGCAGAACGGCTCCCACATCAACGAGGACCATTTCTTCCCGGAGATCATTGACCCGGTCACGCTGGAGCCGCTGCCGCTCGGGCAGACGGGCGAGCTGGTGTTCACGACCCTCACCAAGGAGGGCATGCCCGTGATCCGATACCGGACGCGCGACCTCTGCGCGCTCCTGCCGGGCGACTGCCCTTGCGGGCGTACCAACGTGCGGATGACCGCCATCCAGGGCCGTACGGACGATATGCTCATCATCCGCGGTATCAACGTCTTCCCGTCGCAGGTGGAGAGCGTGGTGCTGACGATGAAGGAGTTCGCGCCGGTGTACATGCTCATCGTGGACCGTATCAACAACCTCGACACCCTGATGGTGCAGGTGGAGCTGCGGCCCGACATTTTCAACGCCACCCTCGACACGCCGGCCGCCATCGATGAGCTGGAGAAGCGTTTCGCCGACAAGCTGCGCAGCGTGCTGAGCATCAACGCCAAGGTGCAGATCAAGGCCCCCGGCACCATCGAGCGCAGCCAGGGCAAGAGCACCCACGTCATTGACAAACGCAAACTTTATTGACACTGAATACTATGACCATCAGACAGTTATCTATCTTCATCGAGAATCAGTCCGGCACCCTTCAGAAGGTGCTCGAACTGATGCGCAAGTCGCGCATCCAGATCATTGCCTGCACCATCGCCGACACGGCGGAGTATGGCCTCTTCCGCATCATCTGCAGCGAGCCCGAGCGCGCCTGTGCGGAGCTCAGGGAGGCCGGTGTGGCCGTAGCCATCTCCGAGGTCTTCGCCATCGAGCTGGACAACCAGCCCGGTGGCGCGGCCGACGTGGTGAGGGTCTTCAGCGAAGCCGGCATCGGCATCACCTACATGTACGCTTTCCTGCTGGACGGTCGTGGCATCCTGATCTTCAAGACTTCCCAGACCGCCGAGGCGGAAGCCGCCATCCGCGCCCACGCGCTCCGCTGCCTCTCGGAAGCCGACCTGCCGGTCTCCTAATCGTCATTCGCCGGCTCCCTTTGTCATTCGCCGGCTTGACCGGAGAATCCCTGTGAGCTGTAACTAATTCTGAATCAGCTACTTATTGCTTTGTCTTACCCTTGTTTTGGGGGTGGGGCAAAGTGATATTTTATTGACTGTCAATCAGTTGCTGCTCACAAGCAATGGAGGGAGGGGAGGGAGGCGAGCAGCTGGCTGACAGCGTGGCGGATGTTGCTGATGGCTTTTTCGGGCCGGAGGGCCTCCTGGAGCGGGAGTCCGGTGGGGGAGACGGGGATGAGCCGGGCGAAGCCGGCTTTGCGGAGGGCGTCGGCATTGGCGATGGCTCCGGAGACGAGTGCCACCGGAATGCTGCCTGAGCGGTGCAGAACGCCGCAGGGGACTTTGCCCAGCAGGGTCTGGGCGTCCGAGCGGCCTTCGCCGGTGAGGATCCAGTCTGCCCCTTGAAGGGCCTGGCCGAATCCGACCAGGTCCATGATTCTGTCCACACCGCTGGAGACGGTGGCGTGGGCGTAGGCCATCAGGGCGCCGCCAAGGCCGCCCGCTGCACCGGCGCCGGGGAGTCGGGAGACATCCGTGCCGGTTTCTGTTGCCATTTGTCTCGCCAGTTGCGTCAGCCGCTCCTCCAGCACCTCGACATCCGCGGGGGAGGCTCCTTTCTGCGGTGCAAAGACGCGCGCTGCGCCGTCCGGTCCGATGAAGGGCGCGCGCACGTCACAGAGCAGCTCGAACGATGCGTCGCGGAAGGCGTCCCGGATGCCGGGGACCGCCAGCATGCCCGTGCCGCCGTCGCAGGTGGCACTTCCGCCCAGCCCGATGAGGAAGCGACGGCAGCCGTCCCGCCAGGCCGCCAGGATCAGTTCCCCGACGCCCCGGGTGCTCGCCTTCAATGGATTCCGTTCGGCGGGGGAGAGCAGCCCCAGCCCGCAGGCGCGCGCCACCTCGATGACGGCCAGATCGCCCGCGACGCCGTACTGCGCCTGGATTTCGCGGCCCAGCGGGTCGGAGACATTCGCTTCGCGGAGGCTCCCGCCCAGCGCCTGACTCAGGATCTCCAGCGTGCCTTCGCCGCCGTCGGCCAGCGGGTGCAGCACGAGCTCCGCCTCCGGGCAGGCCTCGCGTACCCCTGCCGCCATCGCTTCCGCGACCTCCCGCGCCGGGAGGCACCCTTTATAGGAGTCTGGTGCGATGACGATTTTCATACCTACGAAGGTAGGCAGTTTTTTCAAGACGAGCAAAAGCCCCACCCCGGCAGCTCCCCCCCCGGGCACGGAAGGGGAGTTTCCCAATTCCGGAAATTTCTGCTAAATTTGTAAAAGATGAGTTCCCCGTCCCGCACATACATCGCCATCGACCTGAAGTCCTTCTACGCCTCCGCGGAGTGCGTGGCGATGGGGCTGGACCCGCTCAACACGCACCTTGTGGTGGCGGACCCGACGCGCACGGAGAAGACCATCTGCCTGGCCGTCTCCCCGTCGCTCAAGAGCTACGGTATCGGCGGGCGCGCGCGACTGTTCGAGGTCGTGCAGGCGGTGCGGCGCATCAATGCTGACCGCCGCCAGAAGGCTCCCGGAAGGCGTTTCAGCGGCAAGAGCAGCATACACTCCGAGCTCCAGCGCGACCCTTCGCTGGAACTGGACTACATCGTCGCTCCGCCGCGGATGGCGCGCTACATGGAGGTCAGCGGTCAGATCTACGGCATCTACCTGCGCCATGTCTCCCCGGAGGATATCCAGGTCTATTCCATCGACGAAGTCTTCATCGATGCCACCGACTATCTCAAAGCCTACAAGCTCTCCGCGCATGATTTTGCACGCAAGCTCATCCGCGAGGTGCTCGCCGAGACAGGCATCACCGCCACGGCCGGCATCGGCCCCAACCTCTACCTCTGCAAAATCGCGATGGACATCGAAGCCAAGCACAGTCCTGCCGATTCGGACGGCGTTCGCGTCGCCGAACTGGATGAGCTGAGCTATCGCCGGAAATACTGGACCCACCGGCCCCTGACGGACTTCTGGCGCATCGGCCGCGGCATCGCGGCAAAACTGGAGTCCAACGGACTCTACACACTGGGCGACGTGGCGCGCTGCTCGCTGGGGAAAACCTACGAGAAATACAACCAGGAGTATTTGTACAAGCTGTTTGGTGTCAATGCCGAACTGCTGATTGATCACGCCTGGGGCTGGGAACCCTGCACCATGGCCGATATCAAGGCCTATCGCCCCACGACCAGCAGTCTCTCCAGCGGGCAGGTACTCTCGGAACCCTACACCTTCAAAAAGGCGCGCGTCGTCATCCACGAGATGACGGATCAGCTGGTCCTCAGCCTCGTCGACAAGCACTTGCTGACGGACCAGATGGTGCTGCATGTCGGATACGACGTCAGCAGTCTGACGGATCCCGCCATCAAGACCCGGTACAAAGGGCCCGTGTCCCAGGACTGGTACGGCCGTCCGGTCCCGAAGCCTGCCCACGGTACAGCCAGATTGCCCCGCCAGACCTCCTCGACGCGCATGATCGCCGAGGCGGTGCTGGACCTTTTCGACCGCATCGTGGATCGCCGGCTGCTGGTCCGGCGGATGTACGTGGTTGCCGCCCGCCTGGTGGACGAATCGAAGGCCCAGGCCGTTCAATTGGACCTTTTCGAAGAGCCTGCGGAGGACGCCTCGCGCGAACGCAGCCGCCAGGAGTCCATCCTGGCCATCCGCAAGAAATACGGCAAGAACGCCATCTTGACGGGCACCAACTTCGATGAAGGCGCTACCGGCATCGAACGGAACAAACAAGTAGGAGGGCACAAGGCATGAGTACCGATTTCGACCACCGTTACGACGACATCATCTCCCTGCCGCACCCGGACCCGGATCCGCGGCGCCACCCCCGTATGTCCATCGCCGACCGCGCCGCCCAGTTCGCCCCCTTCGCCGCCCTCACCGGCTTCGACGGCGTCATAGACCAAACGGCTGACCAGCATCTTGCCGATCAGCCGGAGATGTACGGAGATGAGATATCCGATCAGGTCGGGTATGACGAAAACTGATTATATTTGCGGAACACTACAAGCCTGATGTCCCGTCTGCTGTTCATCCTCTCCGCCTGGCTGCTGCTGAGCGCGTTCGTGCCGGTGTTCACGGCCGAACCCGTCCCGCCGCAGGTGGAGGCGCGGATGCGGGGGCGATCCCTGCCGGACGGGGCGGGGATCGCGCTCTCGGAGCTGCGCTACCTCCGGCTGTCGTATTACGATTTCTCGGGAGAGCCGCAGGTAGGGGAGATGGTCTGCAACGCCGCCATTGCGCAGGACCTCCTGGAGATCTTCGAGGCGCTCTACGAAGCGCGCTATCCCATCTGCAGCATCCGCCTGGTGGACGATTTCGATGCGTCCGACGACGTGTCGATGAGCGTGGACAACACCTCCTGCTTCAATTACCGGACGGTGCCCGGGCAGCGGAACCTCTCGCGCCACGCGATGGGCATGGCGGTGGATGTCAATCCGTTGGAGAACCCGTATATCAACCGTTCGGGGGTGGTGCGCCCGTCCGGTGCGGAGGTCTATCTGGACCGTTCGGCGGATTTTCCGCACAAGATCGACCGCAGCG
>Ga0310696_10003929_pt1 | contig 18366 bp, 24 predicted proteins | sample AusTroGonzalo_MG_4_FD_203885 | JGI IMG/M metagenome (GOLD analysis project Ga0310696, IMG submission 203885) | Bovine rumen microbial communities from tropical cattle in Woodstock, Queensland, Australia - Gonzalo_02 (v2) (version 2) | ecosystem: Host-associated > Mammals > Digestive system >...
ATTGGCCCAGTGTAAGGTACCAACTTACATTCAACACCTTCACTCGTTCCCGTGGTTGTTACTTTCCCATAATTTTCACGCTGAGCTCTAAAAGAACTCATGCCATAATATTCTTTGAAAAATTTGTATGTGATTTTATTTTTCAATGTATCTGGATCAACTTCTTCTGTTTTATACCATTTCTGGATCTTTTCCCCGTTAGATTCTTCACATCCAGCAAACATTGAACCACTCATGCACATATCAGCACCAGCAACCAAAGCTTTACAAAAATCAGCATTTGTTTTGAAACCACCATCAGCAATAATATACCCACCTACTTGATGAGCAGCATTAGCACATTCAATAATAGCTGATAATTGAGGTCTTCCACAACCTGTTTTGATTCTGGTATCACAAACAGGACTTGGCCCAATACCAACTTTTACAAAATTTGCACCAGCCAATATTAGTTTTTGAACCTCATCACCAGAACAAACATTACCAACAGCAATCAATCCACCATAAAAGTTTTGTTTGTTCATAAATTCACGCAGCTGTTTTACACAATCAATAATTTCTGGAATATAAGCATTTGGAACATCCAACAAAACACTAACCAATGTACCAGTTTTTTCATAGATAGTTTTTACTTTTTCAAACTCAGAGTCCCAATTTCTTTTACCAACAGTTACGAATAGATTTTTTTCATTTCCATCATATTCACCACAACCATCTATTCCACCACAGATAATTTCTTTTTCTTTTTGGTCTTTTATAAATTCTATAATTTCTTCTGCTTTATAAAATTTATGTAATGTGGCGAAGAATCCATTTTCCAATAACTTACTAGCCACAGCAAAAGTTCCAGTTTGAGTCATATTTGCCGAGATAACAGGAATACCACACACACCTAAATGTTTATATTCTCTTTCAATCTCAACTTCTCCTCTGTGATTAATTGTTGTAGTCTGTGGAGCAATTAGAACATCATCAAAATCTAATTGTACATCGTTGTGTATAATCATTTTCTTTCCTTTTATATAGATGCAGCCAATAAAGTCATATAAGCCTCATCACGTTCTTTTCTTTCTTTTACAACTTCCTCTTTTAGACCCCAACTCTCTATTCTACCTCTGATCTTTTCCCAACCTTCTTGAGTATAACCAGTTCTTTGATCAGCTGGAATACAATGACCCCTATGCTCTCTTTCATATTCTCCAAAAAACTCATCATCTAATATAATATAATCTTCAGCAGGGTGTTTTTCTAATTGTGCTCCTATCACTCTAAATCTTAGCCATGGTTCCCTTTCTGAAAATCTACCAACTGGAGTGTCTTTGTATAATTCTAAATCCATTCTTTTGATATTAGCCCATTCTTTTACTTTAGCTATACTTTCTTCTGTGTTGAATTGAAACTTCCAAGATGAAATAGAAATAAAGTGAACAACAACATCATCTGCTAAATTTCTACATATTCTATCAAGGTAATTCAATTCATATAGATTCAAATCACGAAGTGCACCCATTTCTTGACCAATCTTAGTATCATTTCTCCAAGTGGTAACATGAGCAAGTGGACCGTCAAAATCTGCAAATATAAAAAACTCTCTAGCCATTATTCTACCTCTACAATTAGATTAGGATTCCATTCAGGTTCGGCATATGTTTCATTCTGAGTAATATAACCAAACGGATTCTGATAAACTGGGATACTTACACCTTTTTCTTTATCTTCTATTTTTCCTTGCCAACGATTATGCTGATGCCCCTGAAGAATAAAGGCAGTATTTGGTATATTTTCTACAATCCAATCCCTAAGATCACTACAGAAATATGGATTAAGTGGGCTACCTTTATATTTTTCCTCGGTTGATTCAGGTGTTACAGGAAAATGAGTCATCAATATAAACTTTCTTCCTTGTTGACATGCTCTTATATATGCAATTTTTATATCAGCCAAAGTATATTCAAATTCACACCACATATCATAAGCAGATAAAATAATTCCACGATATGTACTGCCTGGAATAGTATATGTACATCTAAAATCACTTACTCCAATTTCAGCATCTCTCATGGCCTTTTCTTGTTTATCTTCACCATGTAGTAAAAAATTAGACCAAAGCGTAGCACCAAACACAACTGGATCTTTTTTACCGAAGCTATCCATTGATTTATAACACATTACACTTTTTCTATTTACAAAGATGGCTTGATGTTCTTCACAAATATAATCACCAAGAACTTTTTCATATTCATCATTGATACTTTCATAATCAGCTTGACAACCATACATAAAATGATTTCCACCGATTATAATAGCTCTCTGGCCAGGAATATACTTATCACAAAATTCCTTAACTTCATCCGGACTAGCACCAACATCTCCAGCAATAAGATTTACACCATCAAAACTATCATTCAACTTGGAAAACATCTCATCGGTGTATTCTTCATTGTAACTTTTGTTATAGTAATAATGATTGTCACTAAAAAGTCTAAATTTAGTCATTTCTTTCTCCAACATAAAAATCATAAAAATCTTCTGGTGTTATTAGTGCGTATTTTTCTTCACCAATAGAAACGATAAAGTCTTCATTTATTCTACCGTTTCTAGATGAACCATAATACCAATCCATAAGTGGAGAATCATCTGTTATTTCTAAACCAATAAGAGCAGACAAATATCTTATAGCACGTTCTTCATTTATATCAGGAATTGAATGAAAAAACCCACGAATGTAATTATCAAGAGCATCTTCGACAACTTGTTTTTTCTGTTGTGCTTCAATGATTGCATCTAATTCTTCAACAAACTGTTCTTTCGTTATCATTTTGTGCTCCTATATAAGTGTTGGGCCCCGGTAAACGACAACCATTCCCGCCTTCGGTTGTGCTAGGTCAACTATTTTGTAAGCGATGCATCTCATCATACACCACTGTCCAAGATCAGCTGGGATTACGCACTTGGAAAAACCCTTTAGAGTCTTTAGCTCTACACACATTGGCTGGTTACCTCTATCAATCCCACAACTAGTCGCTTCATTATGACCCAACGTTTATATTATAGCACGTTTAATGTTTTTTACAACAGAAAACTCAGCTTTATACTATATTTAAGTGAGTTTGCTGTATCTTCTCTTGAATTCAAAACAATAGGCAATTTAGACCCCATTAGAAGCCCACCACAGATCCAATCATCATTTAGTGCTGTTAGGCTTTTCCATATTGAATTGCCTTCGTTTATATCACTCACCACAACAACATTAGACACTGGACCACCTATGCCTTTTTGTTGTCTTATAAGTTTATTCAATGCTACATCTAATTGTTCTATTCTGAGTTGACCTTCTGGATATTTGTGTTGATTTTCTTGCCACCAATCATAGAAGGCTGGGTTTGGGTTTCTATTATTTTCTCCACCAGCAGATAACAAGGATACGTAGATCTCATTTTGTTCTTTTATACACTTTAGATATATTTCTGTTGCGTATCCTATTGCTTTTGATATTAGATCGTCTGGAGTTATAAGGCTTAGATTACATGCAGCATCAGTTAATATAAAGCTCTGTTCGGTTTTAGTGTTTTTTAGTACCCCACAATGAATCAATCTATCACCACCCAAAAATTTATTCAACTCAATAACAGGTCTAATAAAATTTTCTGTATGAATCTTGCCTTTTACTATAATATATTTTTCTTTGATTATAGTTCTCATGACATCTTTATTTGTATCAGAATCATTCAACTTAAAGTGGTCAATCAAAGCGTCCTTATTTAGTACAGGAACAATATAAACCTCACCAACAGAACCTTCCTTTTTTAGCTCATCAAATACATTAGCATGTTTATCTGTAATTTGACCCAATAATATAACATCTTTCATTTTATAACTCGTTTGTTCTATTTACTATTTCTCTTGCAGCTTCCCTTAGAGACTTTTTGAATTTTTTCCACATACGATTAATGTCTTCTGGTGTATCTGTTTCTTTTACGTGTTCCATACAAAAAGACAAATACAACTTCAGATCTGACTTCTTTACGGCATGTGGAACTTTTATTTTAGTTATTTTATTCTTTATCTCCCTCATCTTTATAACCCTCCCAATCTAATTTCAACATTGTGTTTAGATAGTCCATAAAGTTTCTAGTTTCTTCATCATCTATACATAAACTAGCAACAGTCCAACAACCATTTTTCAAGACTCTCCAAGCTTTTGACAATCTTGATCTTTTTCCCCACAATAAATAACTTGGGCACATCCAAATAACAAAAGCATCTTCAAATGCATCAGGTTCAATAAGTAAAGCATTAAAAGTACCTAAATCATAAAAATAAGTACTAAATAAACCAACATTTTTTTCTGTTTTTGGTTTATATCCAGTTGTTTTTTTCAAATCTTTCAATAACTGTTGTGCTCTCGTTTTAGATAAACATATAACATCTTGACCTCTACACGTATATCCTTTGAACAATATAGCGAAAAAGTCTTTAATCTTATCCCACCATAAACACCATGCAGACCTTCGTGAACCCATATAAGTAAACAAAGACCAATAAGTTACATAAGGCACATTGTTATCTGGATTTTTGTTTACATCTAACCTCAAAGCATCCATTCCACAATCACAAGAATAATAAGAATCAATCATTTTACACTCCTTATTTTATTGTTTCTTCTACAAAATGATTATCTTCATCATAATACACTACAAATTTTATTCCACATCTACGTAAAAATTCCCAACAACCTTTACATGGCCTCGAACTTCCACGTGTGTCTGACAACAAGCCACCTTTTCTTCGTGCAATCACAATCATTGGTATTTTTAGAGACTTAACAAAATCAAAAAAATATCTCTCATCCTGTTCTGTTGGGTTACAAAGCTCACTATTTGTCAATAAAGCCATTCTACACTTTTTACTTTTCTTTATGTTTTTATTTTTGAAACTTAAAATATAATTTCTAACAGCATCCAATTCACAATGACTACCTCTTTGATCACGTCTATAACCATTTTTCTGCTTCATCCAAAAATATGGTTGTTTTGTGTTGTGTCCTATTGATAATATGTTTCCATCTTTATCCAATAAACAAGCAGCCATTCTTTGACGATATTCTGAATTTATTGTTTCATCAAATGCTATATTCAGAGCTTCTAATAATTTGTGTCTATTTATCACCTTTTTATCCTTTATTTTTATTGTATTATAGAACATTTAATAAGAAAAAGCAATTAAAAAATTTTTCAGAGATGTTATTTTTTTATAGTTCTATTTATTAGATGTACTATTTGAATGGAGAAACCTATATATAAGAGAATTATTAGAAATGTCATTACAAAAGATGGATCCAGACACAAAAATGGAAATAATCATCAATATGGCATGGGGAACTCCGCTAAAAATTATTGCAAAAAAGTATCAGACAACAGAAAGCAAAATTGTAAATCTAAGAAAAAACAACTATAAACTATATAATCAAATTTCAGAAGGATTTTATATAGCAGATGAAGTAGCAATTTTGGGATTATGTCCAATACACGAAAGAGCTGTAAATGTAATAAGAAACAAATACAAATCTAGGTTTAAAATATTAGATGAAAACAATTATTTACTAGATGGTCGTGTAATACTAATGAATAAAATAATTGAATTAGCAGACTCCATTATAGCTTTAGATGATATTCCTCCATTAAGCGAAAGTAAGTGGATTAGAAATTTTTACAAAGAATGTAAAAAATAAAAAGGAGCAATTATAATGCAAACAAAAACAAGAGAAGTAGAAATACCAGAAGGGATGTCTCTTATGGACTATGCAAAACAAACAAAAGGTGTATATATAAATCTTTTGAATCTTTGTGGTAGATCTCCAACAAATGGTAAGTATGAATTCCGGTATATGCTATCTAATAAAAGTCTATACGGTGAAAAAGTAAAAATCGTAAACGCAGGACAAGAGTTAGATGCAACAGTCTTGTATAGTTGTCTAGGTACTGATTATAGAGATAAAAAACAATACAGGGAAGAATTCAAAAAGGCTGTTGATGAACTAGTAAAGGATTTCAGAACTCAAGAAAGAATTGACGCACACATCTCTAGTGAAAATTACTCATTAGAAGAATTGCGTAAAAAAGGACTATTGGATTAATTATGGATAAAAAAGTTGAATATATTGCGAATTTGTTAGGTATGGAAAATCAAGACGTTGCACTGGTTTTGTATACCTATTTGAGTAAAGTATTAGAAGACTTGGTTCACAACAGATATGCGGTTACTATGTTTGGTGAACTGGTTATGGATGAAGAAAATAACATAGTCTTCAAAAACAATAAATTCGAATTCAACAATAAGCTTTTTGACCGTAAGGATATATTGTCAATTTTACAGGTGGTTGAATATGGCCCAGGTGGTAGAGTCTTTTAAGAAACCAAGAAGAAAATTATCAATAGAAGAAATAGATGATATGCTAGATCTTCTTGATAAGGTTTATGACTCGGCTATTGTAAAAAAAGAGCATTATTACATACAAATAGCTCTAATACATCTTCTTGCTGGGTACCCTAATGACAATACAAAATATTCAGAAGCCACACTAAAAATAAACGATTGGATATATCAACTTAGACCAATAATAAACGAATATAGGATAAAACACCATCATGGCAAAGTTTGAAAAGCCTAAATATATGTGTAATGAAGATTTTAGCTCCGAAGAATTTGTTTATATGGCATTTTCTATGTTGGAGACTCGTGGTTATCATGGCTTAATTGAAATGATGTCCATAATAGAAGATCCAGACAAAATAATGCAGATACTATACTTATTCAACGGTATGGAAATCAAAATGCCTAAGAGTAAAGAATTCGCAGATACACTAAAAGCTTCTGCACTAGCTTATTTTTTGATCAATGGTAACGTATATTCTAGAAACGGATTTGAAAAGAAACAGGCTATGAATGCACTAAATATAGAATCCGAAGAAGAATTTGAAAAGCTAGTAAAAATATATCAGGATTGGGTGAAAAGCATGCAGTCTAATGGTTACTATATTCAGGATTACATTAGATTCAGAAATACAACAGAATTGAATAAATTAGAAAAAATACAGGGAATATACAAACCTGGCAACCGACTTAAAAAGACCTTCTCTATGCAAAAACTAAAAAGGGAAGCAAGAAAACCTAAAAAGAGAAAATCGCCAACTAAAAAACCAAAAGTAGAAGAGAAACAAGATGAACAATGATGATATGCCAAAAAAGTGGACTGAAATGGTAGGTGAAGACGTTGATCCAAATACGCTACCTACTGAATATGAAGAACAAGCCCCAGCATTATCTTATGAAGAGCAGAAGGAATTGGTAGAACAGGAAGCACCAGAAGAATATAAAGACATGTTTGGTGCTCTGGTTGAAGTTTCTAATATGGCCAATCTTCTTGCTAAAATTGACACAGATGAAAGCCAATATGTAAGACGTAAGATGTTAGATATTGTATCAGAAGAATTTATTAGAAAACGTATGAACACAAATGTAAAACTAGAAGATATCAAACTACAACTAATTAACCGTGTAGCAAACAATATCGACCAACTAGACCTAACAACATCATACGAAATGGCTAAAGGTATACATGAAATGACTCAAGGTGAAGCACAATCCCCAATAGGAAGATACGCCAACCCTTCAATTATGCCACAACCGAATCAAAATGGAACAACTGTGAATATTGTAACTGGATCAGAAGGACAAATAAACACACAAGAAATAAAAGTGAATAATACACAAATCCCCAATGGCGGCGCAAACATGAAAAGCATAAGCCAAATGAGCGAAGCAGTAAAATCTTTTCAATCCACAATAAAAAGAAAACCAGAGCCAGTAACTATAAACACAGAAGGACAAGAGTCTAAATAATGCCAATAACAACAGAATATGAATTAGATCAAAAACTAGAATTACTACCAAAAATAAGTTTTGATGATAATGAAGAATTCCAGCGGGTTGTTATGTCTCAAGATTTTACAGATATATTTAATTTTTATCGCACAAATGACCTAATTCCACCAAAAGTAAAAATTCTTCCAGAAACAACACAAAGAATAGCCGCATATTTAGCATTAACAGGACAAGATCAATCATTTATAAATCAGACAGAAGATTTATTATATTGTCGCAGGGTTCCTGACATAAACGAATTTCTTAGGGGTGATCGTTTTCTTGGCCCAACTAATAATAATTTATATCCATATTGGGAAAAAAAACTACATGAAATATTTGCTCCACAATCAATTATAAAAAGAGTTCTTTGGGGTGGAGCGACTGGAACTGGGAAAGGTCTTGTTGTTGATGATATAATTCCAACACCAAATGGAAAAAGAAAAGTAAAAGACTTAGTGCCTGGTGATTATTTGTGGGGTAAAAACGGGAAAAAAACAAAAATTTTGGATATTTTTGATAGAGGCTTTCAACAAACATATAAATTATTTTTCGATGATGGGTCAACTGTTGTTTGTGATGGTGATCATTTGTGGAAATTAGATTCTTATAAAAAATATAAAACAAAAAAAGAAAAAATAGTTTCAACATTTGATATGTTTTCAGAAGGAATATCATATCAATATGGCACTGAAAATATAATTAGATATAAATTTAAAATTCCAACTTGTGATGCTGTAGAATATGAAAAACAAAATTATGACATACATCCTTATATAATGGGTGTTTTATTAGGAGACGGTTATCTTGGTACTGTTCCAATTATAGCAAACAGCAAAAAAGATCATTTTATAATTGAAAAAATACAAAAACTTTTACCAAACGAATATAAAATAAGCAATTATGAATATAACAGAAATAATTGCGAACACTATGGAATAACAAGGAAATCAAAATATACAATACCATTTAATCAATTATATAAAAAATTAAACTTATTTAATACTCATTCTTATACAAAATTTATACCAGAAAACTACAAAAGAGGTTCAATAGAACAAAGATATGAACTTATCCGTGGATTATTAGATGCCGATGGAACGATTCAAAAAAAGAATAATCATTGTAATATTTCTTATTGTACAGTATCAAAACAAATGGCATATGATGTAGTTGAAATAATTAGATCTTTAGGTGGAAGGGCAAAATTATCAATATCAAACAGAATAAACAAAAAAAACAATAAAAAATATATAGAATATTATGTATTAATTTATTGTTTGAAAAATCCTTTCTCTTTACCAAGAAAAGCTAAAAATTTTTTAGTAAAAAAAATACAACCAAAAGTAATAATAAAAATTGAAAAATTAAACTTAAAGCAAACAAGATGTTTTCTTGTTGATTCTCAAGATCACCTATTTTTATGTAATGATTATATAGTTACTCATAACACAACCATAGCCAGGGAAGCTATGTTGTATTCTCTTTATAAAATATTTTGTTTAAGAAATCCAAGATCTGTACTAAATGTATCAAATAGCACAACACTTGCTGTATTTATCCTTTCAGTAACACAAAAAACAGCAGAACAAACAAATTTTAATCCAATATTGGATATTATCAAAAACATGAAATGCTTTCAGCAAGTAAGAAGTACAAATTCTTTTGATAATTTTGATATACAAGATGATAGTTATCCGATTCCTTATAATATAGATAAATCAAATACAACAATCAGATTTGCAAACAATATAATATTAACCACAGGATCTCAAATTAGTAACACTGTTGGATATGATATTGTTATTTCTGTTTGTGATGAAATTAATGAAAAAGGCGTAAAAGAGGGTATGGAGATACTAAACTCTATTGATGGTCGTTTAGATTCTCGTTTTGCAGGTTCTCCTTTTACTTTCCAACACGTTATGTCATCAGCTCGTGGAACAGATTCAGTTACTAAAGAATATTCAAGAAAATGGGCCAAAGATCCAACATTCTTGTATTTACATCCAATGAGATTTGAGGTGAAACAAACAAAAGACTTTATTGGCGATGGAACAACATTTCCAATATTAATTGGCAATGGTGTTGTTAGTAATAAAATTATAACAGACCCGGGGGAACTGGCTCAAATAAAAGATGGAAATTATGAACCGCCAAATGGATGCGAAATTGTAAATGTACCAACAATATATAGAAATCAATTTGAGGCAGATTTAGAACAACAAATACAAGATATGTTAGGCATTGATACACAAGATTCTCATTTTGTGTTCAAGGATTTGTCTAGATTAGTTGATGATTCTTTATTACCAGAAATACATTTAGAAGCAAATATAAATAACAACAATAAATTAATAGATCTTATACCGAAAGAAATATTTACCACAGATTTAAATGGTAAAATTAAACTAAAAAGAGCACCAAGTGCCCCAAGATATATTCATGCAGATTTATCAACAAGTGGAGAGTGCGACACTGGTTTGTGTATGTTACATAAAGAATATATACCAAATGAAATAACTGGCGGGAAAACACCCATTTATGTTGTTGATTTTGTTTCTTATATTACAGCTAAGAACGAAGTTGATTTAGAAGCCGTAAAAAATCTGTGTATTGATTTAGTTGTTGAAAAAAATGTACCAATTCATACAATATCAGCGGATCAATATCAATCAACTCTTATATTACAACAATGGAAAAACTCCAACTGTTTTGAAAGCGTAGAACAACTATCTGTTGATAGAACATCAGAACCTTATACAAGTGCAGCAACACTAGTAACAACCGGACGTGTGAAAGTTGGTAAATGTGATAAATTAAAAAGAGAGTTAGAAAATTTAGTTATTCAAAACGGGAAAATAATGAAAACAATTGAACTAAAAGATATGGCAGATGGATTGGTTGGTTCTTTGTATTCAGCTCAAAAAAACTATCAAGATGTTCCATACTATCTTTATACTAACCAAGAAACACTAAACATAAAAAAAGATAATTATGGAACTTTACTTAAAACTGATCAATTCTTAGTAGATATTTAGAGAAACTCAGGGGAATCAATTGGTAGTTTTTTGATTCTTTCTAATTCTATAATATGTTTAGCTGTTGTTTTATTGTAATTATCGATCATACTTTTCATCTTTACTAAATCCATTGTATCACCGACTCTTGCAATCCAATTAGCTAATGTTTGGTTTCTCTTTTCTATTGTTTTTTCTTTACGAGCTATAATTTTATCTTTTTTGGCTTGTCTTTGATTGCTGATTTCTTGTTCAAATGCATCAGTTTCATCATTTCTTACTGGCCAATACACATCATCAGTATCTTCAGTCATTTTAGTGAATAAATCAGAAGTAAAATCAGCTAAATTATTTGTGTAATCAGAAAGCACTTTAGAACTTATATTATCTATATCGTTTTGTATTATATCATAACTCGTTTCAAAATCCACTGGAGTGTTTATGTTTGTATACAAATTTGAATCTAATATTTTTTGATTATCAAAATCAAAATCTTTTACAGCTATAGAATAATATTTATCAGATAATGTGGTTTGTAATATCCTAGAATCACTACCGATTATTTTTATGTTACTATTTATTTGTTGATTATATTTATCTATTTCATCAAGATTTTTACCAAAAACTCTAAAATAAATTGTTTTTATATTACCTGTTTTATGAAAATCGATCCAAACATATATAGTACAATAATAAAAACCATAAACATCATCTATAGTTTCACTTTCAGTATCTTCTTTTTTTGATTTCTTCTTTTTCTTCGAACCTGGGCGTGGATATTGTGTATATGTAACAGCTGGAGCAAAAGAAGCAGTAGTAACACCTCCACCCATACCTCCAGCACAACAGCATTCTTCTACGTTTTGTTCTTGATCTGCTGCTTTTACCATATCTTCAAAGTATTTATCTTGAAATTCTTCTTTATTATTATATACACCAAACTCCATCAACTTCTTTACAATGTTTGAATGGTAGTGTAAATAATTTTTTCTAGCTAATGAGTATAAGTTTGAATTTTGTATATGATCTCTTATTGAAAAATCTGGTTGTATAATATCTTGAGAATTGTAATCCATATCAGGTGAAATAACACAATAATAAAGTTTTGGATCATGATAAGATACAACTACTTCATTAGAGCCATCTTTATTATCTCCAATTTCTTGTGTTATTTTATCATTAATTATTTTGCCATATTTATTTAGATCAGATTGAGTTTTTGCCGCAAAATATATATGAAGAGCAATTTCATTAGGGATATTTTCACCCTTTGGTTTTTCTACTTTTGCTTTTTTGAATGTTGTGTATAAAACCCAATGAGCGATATAACAACAATACATATCGTCTTCAAATTCTTTATAAAGATCTTTTATTTGGCTTTCCATTAAACATCTATTTCACAAAGATCTTTTATCTCTATTTCGCCAGTTTCTACATTTTGTACTTTGACTTTTGGAGCAGTTTCTGGGTCTTTTTCATCAAACATAACATCTATAACACGATAATCAGGAGTATCAGCAGGAACACCGTCAATTGGATCAACCATATCATCACCCATACCGCCACTGATAGAATCAACAGATCCACCAGCAGGAGTAATGTGTAAATTATCGCCATTATCAGCATCAGGAATATCCATATCATCTAAATTAAATTCTTCATTACCTTGTGAATTTGTATCTGTTGATGTATCATTTGAAGTTGTGTCGCTTTTTATATTCATACCACCTGTACTGGCAACAGAGGCATCAAAATTATCTAAATTAAAATCATCTTCTTTGATTAATCTATGATTCAAAAGCCCACTAATCCAAGGGTATTTTGCAGATTCTTTCATGGCTTCTAATGTTATATCTGCAGATTCTGTTTTATTTGAATTATATAAATTACCAATTACTTGAATCCAGGTTTTTGATTCACCTTGTAAATTAATCTTTTGAAGTACCATATTGCATAGATTTACTTTACCTTTTTTAGATAAATTAGTTAATGCATTATAAAATTCTTGAGGAAATTTTTGAGGTGCTTGTTGATATATATCATATAACGTATCACAAAATTTATTTATATTTTTATCATTATCAGCTTTATCTTGTTGTTTTACATTATATTGTTTATCTATTTGTTTCTTATAAGCCTTAAATTCTGGAGATTCTGTATTAGGGGCTTCACCATTGTGTTCTCTTTTCCAAGCAGCCACAGCAGTTGCAACAGGAGCTTCTGTAAGTATATTAACCATTTTATCCCTCTAATATTTTCAAAACTTGTTCATCAGTAGATTCATGTATTTCAACAGCTGGAGGAAGTGGATAATTGTGTTCTTTTAACCACGCATGCAATTCCGGTACTGTTTTGAAGATTTCCACTATACCATCATGAGAAAGAAGAATATTACCATTTTGTTGGAATATATGAGCATCTTTAGATTGTAAAAAGACATCATTACCTTCTTCATTTACTTCCCAAACATCAGATACATCTTCATCGGCTTGATTTATTTTCTTTATCAATTCATCAAATTCAGCCATAACATCAGTAGCGTTTTTGAACTTTTCTACTGCTTGAGCCATTAATTCTTCTTTTGTTTGAGGTTCTTCTTTCTTTTCAACATCAACTCCAACACCTTGAAGTTGTAACTCTTTATCAGTTTCTATATCAGTTATAAAATTACCTTCATCATCCATAGCTGGAGAAGTAGCTGTAACACCTTCTTCAGTCAATGAAAGTTTTTTAGTCATTTCAGTAATAGCAGTAAGAAACTTAGATTTTATACGATATTGAACCATTTTTTGAGATCTCTTTGGTTTTTGTTAATCACACTTTATAGAACTCTTACAAATAAACAAAACTCGCCCCTATAATCTTTGCACTGTGAGAATAGCTTCGTATTTATCATTGATTTTATTTATTTTTACATATTTTATTTTACCAACTACTTTTTCTTGAGTTTCAATTTTTATAACATCTAATGTAGGTAAAATCATCAATTTCTGCTTAGAGTAAAGTTTTATATTATTATTTGTATTTTTAGTTTTATACCATTGTTCTTTATCATCTGTTTTTCTATATTTTGGATACTTTCCATTTAGTTTGAAAAATCTGTAATAATCACTATCTAAATCCCTAATTGCTTGTTCTAAAGTTGCATTTTCTACGTTTTTCAACCATCCATTTTTATTCTTTAATTTTTTCAATATTTCTTTTTCTTCATCAAATGTAAAGTTTTTATGATTATTTTTCCAATTATCAAATCTTGTTTTTAATAAAAAATTATAAACATACCTTGAATACTTAATTTCCCTTTCTATCAAGTTTTTTTGTTCTTTATCGGGTTTTATTTCAATTTTTATGTTTTTTATCATCATGATTATTTTTCTCTTTGTAGAGTCAATTTATCATGTTTTTTTATAAAAGTCAATAAATTTTTTCATATGATAAAATTTTGCTATATAGTAAGTTTTTATATAGAATGTTTGTTTAATGTTTCAATTAAGTTTTATTTAGGTTCTTAAGTTCTAAAACTACGTAGTATGTAGATAATACGTAGTTTGTTTAAAAATAATAATTTAAAAAATAAAAATACAAACCTTAATAAAAATATTCCCTAGTAATAAATTATTTTATATACGTGCGTGCGTGTCTTAATATGTATTTAATTATTAATCCCCGAAAATTAATAAAAAATTACGATAAAAATTGCAGTTCTAGGTAGTATGACTGAAAAAGAAAAGCTTGTAATTTATTATATTGGGTATTCTTGGAATAAAGAGGATATTATGAAAGCTCTCAAAATTAGCAAAGAAGAGCTTGAGCAAATATTAAAAAAATATAATCTAAAAATATCAAAAAATGGTATAAAAAGATCAGCGAGAGAAAAAAGACGAGAATATACAAACAAAAATATAATAATTAGACAAGATAAAAAAATGAAAGAGTGTCCATTTACATGTATTACTGTTCATAAGCGACTAAAGACAAATAAAACAACAGTATATTCATTATCAATCAAAGATAATGGTAAAAAACTGAGAGTACGGTCTAAAAATCTCATAAAAATACTACAAATTCGTAATAATTTTCTAAAAACAAATAACAATAACAAACTAAAACAAATTAGAAAAATAGAGTTTCAGTGGTTTTTGCATCATTTTTTCACTAGATTTACAATTATCTGGTTTATTCAACTTTTTCCAAAACATTAAGCTTGTATAAAAGATTAAATTTACTATAATATACTCATAAATAATTTAGAGGAGGTTTTTATGAGTACATTCAAAATTCGTTTAGTTACTGGTACAAGTGATGATACGTATTATAAACGGGATGTGCCACGAGAATCTTATGTTGATGTAATTGAAACTAATAGGGTAATATTGAAACATGGTAGTACAAAATGGAAAACAATATTACCAGTTACAGACCCTTCTTATATAAATGAAAAAAAAGAATTGATATCTGGTTTGGTATTTAGAACAAGAAAAGATGCTGAATTATTTATAAAAAACAGAAAAAACATATTAGAAAAACTTGCAAAAACAAATCCCACATATAAAAGATATGAGATTTTTACTGTATCTCAGCGTTTCATGCCTGATGAAAATAAATTAAAATACTGGTCACCCAAACGGTAATTTTTAATTTCCATTATTTTATTTTTATGTTATTATATGTTTGCAAAAGGGGTGAAAATGACTAATAAAGAAAAATTAGAAAAAATAAAATATTTTGTAGATAAACAAGATATTTTAGGTATATTAGAATCTTTTTTGATTGATGATGCTTATAAAGATATTGATTTTATAAAATTTATAAAGTCAAATGATCCACAATTGTTTTATAGTATTCATCCAATTATACTAAAAGAATTAGATAATTATCAAAAAGTCACAGATTCTATTGTTTTTATATTGGAAAAAACAAATTTATCCAAAGAAACAAAATATGAAGTTGCAAAAATTGGAAAAGATTTGACTGAAAGATGTAAAGCAATTATTTGTGCTGCTAAAGAATTGAATGAAATATTTGATAAAGCAAACTAATAGGAGAAAATAAATGAGTATGAATCCATTCAAAAAGAAAAATAACCCAATAGATCCTGCTGATGTCGAAGGAACACCAGAGTATCATGTTCGTATTATTTCTAATTCAAAAATATTTCCAGAAGAATTGATCAAACAAATTGAGGAAGAATTAGGATTAAAAACTGTCACTAGAGATCCAAATGAAAAGAAAGAAGAACAAAAACCAGTAAAAAAAGAAAAAATAAACTTTAATTTTGATATGGTTTCTACTTCTATGGATTTAAAGGTTTTGACTGAAAAATTGAAAAAATCTAAAATCAAGGCATATAGTTTGTTGTTATATGGAGAACCCGGTTGTGGTAAAACATATTATGCAAATTATTTAGCTCAAGAATTAGGTATGGAAGTTTTGAAGAAAAAAGCAAGTGATATGTTGAGTCGTTATGTTGGTGAAAGCGAAAAACAAATTGCGGCAGCTTTTAAAGAGGCTATAGATAAAAATGCGATACTTGTTTTGGATGAATGTGATAGTTTGTTGACAGATCGCAGTAAAGCACAACAAGATTTTCAAGTTTCAAGTGTAAATACTATGCTGACTTGTATGGAATCTCATCCTTTACCATTTGTTTGCTCTACTAATTTGAAAAAATGGTTAGATAAAGCTTCTATGCGTAGATTTGTATTCAAAATAAAATATGATGAAATGAAACACAAACAAATACAAGCAGGAATTAATGAATATTTTGGTAAAAGGTTTAAAGTAACAGAAAAAGATACAGAACAATTGAGACACATTACTGCTGGTGATTTTCCTATTGCCAAAAAGAAGTTAGATATATTAGAAGATGGTAAATACACAAAAGAAAATATATTGCAACAACTTATGGAAGAACAAAAAGAAAAAGATATAATTGACATTGGAAAAGTAGGATTTTAAATGAGTAATTATAATAAAAAATTTGAAAAGATTAATAAAAACATTTGCGAAATCATGGATACAGATCTTGATGCTATAGGATTCGCTTTTTGTGATGGTGATAGTGTTATGGAGATACCTGATATGTATGAGTTTTGTAAATGGTGGGTAAAAAAGTATCCAGATAAGTTTTCAAAACTAAAAGGTAGTTTATATCAATTTAGAGAAGATAGATCTAAATTGTTTGGTTCAATATCTGCTTTATTAGGTATAGCTGCAAAAGGAGATAAAAAAATAAGCCCATTTACAGCTTTTCAAATACAAATGTTAACAAATAATTGTATAGATCAAACAAATTCTACGTGTCAATTGGTGCAAACAATAATAAAAATGTGTGAAAGAATAATAAGAGGTGAATAATATGTTTTTAGAAATTACACCTAAAAGTTTAGGAAAAAATAGTATATTTGAATATGTTGCGTCTTCTATAGAATCTAAATTTCCAGACAGTAAAGATGATGCAAATAAAATTAGAAATGCAAAAACAAACGAAGAAGTTGAATCTGTTTTCAATGATTATTATGAAGGTTGGAAATATGATAATGTTAATTTCTTATTTGGTGATGTTGATAATATTATTTATTGGATAGGTCAAGAAATTGAATTATATAAAAAAGAACTAGAATATAAAAAATGGGTAAATTGGTTAGCAGATAGAGGATTTACACCAGAAAAACTAAAGAAATCACACAAAAAAAGCTCCTAAATTATTTCAGGAGTTTTTTATTTATGAGTGGAATATTTATCATACTCACTAGCTTTTTTTGTTCTAAATCCTTCATGTGTTTTTATTGCATTTATTAGATTTGTTTTTTCTGTTGAAGTGAATTGATTTATAGGTTTATCTAATGGTATGCAAAATCTTCTCATTGTTCTAAAGTAGTCAGTTAATTTGTTTTCATGAGAAGGTGCGAATTTAGGTAATAGTTGGTTTACTGTCATTGTTGGATTATTACCTGTAAACCACCAATTTTCTAAAGCTTGTTGTCCTGCTTGATCATTTGGGAATATTGCGTATTTATTGCCTTTACCTTGTTGATAATAATTTATAGCGCCCATTTTTTTAGCACTATCCATATCGTTTACTACTAGGTTACCTGGATTATGTGCTCTACTTGATAAATTACCTAAACCTAAACTATAAATAATATTACCGTCTTTATCTTTATAGTCTATTCTGTGATTTTTCCAATGTGGTGTTGCTGAGACTATTCCATTTGTATTGTTATATTTTACATTTGGAGTTGGTTCATCTACATATTCTGGAGCTACGCATTGATCTTTCACTTTGTTATTAGCTATTGTTTCTGGCCCAGTATTTGCAACATCCATTATACTTGGCTCATTGAAACGTCTGTCATGATCAAGTATATTATAACTACCGCTCAATCCTGCTAATGTTGCTAGAGCTAAAGCGGCATTTCTG
>Ga0310696_10003930_pt1 | contig 18366 bp, 9 predicted proteins | sample AusTroGonzalo_MG_4_FD_203885 | JGI IMG/M metagenome (GOLD analysis project Ga0310696, IMG submission 203885) | Bovine rumen microbial communities from tropical cattle in Woodstock, Queensland, Australia - Gonzalo_02 (v2) (version 2) | ecosystem: Host-associated > Mammals > Digestive system >...
GAACGTGCGGCCCTTGAAGTCGATCACGCCGGGGTGGATCGTGAAGCTGTTTTTTGCGGCGCCGGTCACCTGGCCGCGGAACGTCCACGGGCCTTTGAGGTCCTTGGCGGTGGAGTAGTTGATGACCTCGCCGCCGCGCCCCATGCCGGGGTAGAAGTTGTAGTAGAGGCCGTTGCGCTTGTAGAGCCAGGGGCCTTCGGTGTAGTTCTGCATGCCGGTGTCGGTGATCTCGCCGTCGAGCTCGATCATGTTGTCTTTCAACTTCGCCACGTAGTTGTTCGTATGGCCCCAGGAGAGCCACGCGGTGCCGTCGTCGTCGATCAGCACGGTCGGGTCGATGTCGTTCCAGCCGGCACGGCCGCTGGTGAGGTTGTCGACCACGACGGGCTTTTCGACCGGCACAAACGGCCCGACGGGGGTGTCCGCCACGGCCACGCCGATGGAGTTGCCGCCGTTCTTGTCGTCACGATACGTGCAGTACCAGTAGAACTTGCCGTTCTTCTCGGCGACCTGCGACGCCCAGGCGGTGCCCTTGATGCCGCTCGGGAACTGCTCCGGCTTCAGCAGCACGCCGTGGCTGCGCCAGTGAACGAGGTCGTCGGAGGAATAGCAGCGCCAGTCGGCGATGTTGTAATTGCCGGGCAGGCCGTTCTGCTCGCCGTCACGGTAGATGTCTTCGCCCGTGTACACGTACACGCGGTTGCCCACGACCAGCGGGGCGGGATCGGCCGTCCAGGCGTCCGTGAAGATCGGGTTGCCGTTGGGCTCCAGGTCGACGCCCGGATAGACTTTGTCGGCGGAGGACTGGCAGGCGGCGAGAAGCAGCGCCACGGCTGCGGCGGAACCGGCGAGGAAGAATTTGGATTTCATGGTTTCTCCTGTTGAAATATGGGGGTGGAAAAGGCGTACAAATGTATCAGGGTGTAATATACCCACCCCGACCCGAAAAGTCAAACGGAAAACCGGCCGCAACCGCGGCAATCCGGCGAATTCCGGGAAAAACCCGGAGGACCATCCGACGGATCGAAGCCGCCAGGGCGTCGCACGCGAAAGAGTATGGTATATATGTTCGACGGAAACGAGGGGGCGGTTCATCCGTCCGGCGGCCCACGGCGATGCTTCAGAGATCGTCGAACCGCAGCTCCATCTGGTCCGGGTCACGTGGCGGCCGCTTGGAACGTGTGACGGCCGGGGTCTTTGCGCCCTCACCGACGGCGGGAGCCAGGGCGCTCAGGCGTTTGAGGCCGGAGACACGGTCGGTCCCATGTGCGACGGCGTCGCGGAAGACATCCTCGGAGACGGCGATCGCGGCCGAGGATTTGGCACGGGTGAGCCCGGTATAAACGATCTCCCGGGTCAGGAGGGAGGATCGTCCGCTCGCGGTCTGCGGCAGGACCATCAGCACCCGGTCGTAGTCGCTGCCCTGCGACTTGTGGATCGTGAAGGCGTATGCCGGAACATGTTCCGGCAGGGTCTCCGGGGGCAGGCCGCGCCAGGACCGTCCGTCCGAACCGAACTCCTGGAAGAAGACCAGCAGCCGGGGGTTCTTCTGACCGGCGGTCCGGGTCGCGGGACGGCCGTTCGCGTCCGCATACCAGAGGATGCCGACGTCGCCGTTGAAGACGTTCAGCGCATAGCTGTTTTTCAGCACGAGCACAGTCTCGCCGGGGTGATGGATGCCGGGTTCGGGCCGGACGCGGCGGGCGCCAGCGGGGACGAACTCGAGGATGGACCGCGCGAGCGCATTGAGGTTTTCCGCCCCGAAGAGGCCCTTGTTCATCGGGGTCAGGATGCGGAAGCGGTCGAACCGCGACCACGCGAGGTCGATCGTCTCCTCCCTGTGATACGGGCGGCCGTCCGAATCGATCCAGGCGCCCCGGAACTGTTCCCGCAGGAAGGCTTCGAGCCGTTCCCGCCCTGGAAGCGGCAGATGGAGCACGTCGCCGGAGCCGTTGATCAGGGTGTTCCATGCGTCGTCGACGCGGCCGTCGTTGATGGCGTTTTTCAACGTCCAGATCCCGCCCCCTTCCCTGAAACGGCGGCTCACGGTGAGCTCGGCCAGACATTCGGGGTGGTGCGCACGGAGGAATCCGCAGACGTCGCCGAAGACGGAGCCGGGATCGACGGACGACAGCTGGTACTGGTCGCCGAGCAGGATGACGGATGCGTCGTCGCGAACGGCCTTCAGGAGGCTGACCATGAGCGAGAGGTCGATCATGGAGCATTCGTCCACAATGATCAGTTTGTGCGGGAGACGGTTGTCGGGTCCGTAACGGAACGATCCCCCCCGCCACGAGAGCAGCCGGTGAATGGTGGAGGACTGGATCCGGCCGATGACGTCCGTACGGATACGCAGGTTTTTCAGCTGGCTGTTCAGGGCCTCCTTCATGCGGACCTGGGCCTTGCCGGTCGGGGCGCAGAGGACGATCTCGTCCGCGGTCTCCGTCCTGAGCGCGAGGATCACGGAAACGATGGTCGTTTTGCCGGTACCGGGGCCCCCGCTGATGACCAGGAAATCGGAGCCGACGGCGGCGGAAACGGCTTTCTTCTGTTCGGCCTCGAGCTCCAGCGACGTCACGGCCGGAATATCGACCGCTCCGGGCTTCTTCGCACGGCTCCCGACGTGCAAGAGCAGGTAGCCGCGCAGAAAAGCCTCGTCCTGATACATCCGCCCCAGATACAGCAGCCCGTCCGAGAGGATCAGCGGCGCCGCATCCGCTCCGACGGGGGCGCCCGGGGAGATCTCCCGGAAGATGGCGGGAAAAGCGTCCGGGGACGGCGGCCAGTCGGGCAGACCGTCCGCGAAGGCATCCACGGTCGCGGCGTCCGGCAAAACGGGCGTGTCTCCGGCATCCTCCGCCGGAGCCTCGAGCGCAAGCCGCCTAAGAGTCTTCCGCAGGGCGTCCCTCGTCCAAATCCTTTCCGCAGGCAGAGCCGTTTCACCGTTCATGGACGAGGCGTTGGAAACGAGCGCCGCCAGAAGCGTCAGCCCCGGCGATCCGGCCGTGTTCCGCCCCACAAACGAGGCGAAAACGACGTCGATGTCCGCCAGCCTGCCGCCGGCACGAAGGCTTTCCAGCAACATTGATACCGTCATCATGACCGTCCGTCTCCCTGGAACAAGTCCAAAAGCGCCTCAAGACACGGCAGCGGCGGGACGTCGTGCCAGACGCCGTTCGCACCGACGCCGTCCACCCCGCGCAGGAAGAGATAATAGACGCCGCCGAACGCGTCGTCGCCAAGTCCGCGCTGGCGGAGCATCGCGAGGAGTCCGGCGGCATAGAGATAGGACTGGAGGATGTAGCCGGCATTGCCCATCGCTTCCGCGATCCGGTCCGGCGAATACGCAGCGTCGCCGTTCCCGAGCCAGTTCGTCTTCCAGTCCACGATGTAGAATCTGCCGCCGTGCTCGAAGATCAGGTCCACGACGCCGTTCAGGATGCCCTTCTTGTCGAAATTGACGTCCTGATAGTCCGCCAGATGCGTCCGGGCTGCCTCCGATGCGAACCTCCGCAGGATCGAGAGGATGCGGCTCAGATTCAGGCTGGCCGGGGCGTTCAGGAAGAATTCCATTTCGGCCGTCATCCGGTTCCGGCGGAGGGAGCACAGGGACAGGCCGAGCCCCGGCAGAGGGGTCCGCAGGGCGCAGCGGACGCCGTCGTACATGGCCCGGGCGTCGTCCTCCCGGAAGAGCTGGTCCCGGAGCCTGTTCTTCAGCCAGGCCATGACCTGATCCCGGTACCGGGCCTCCCGGTCGTCCGAGAAGAGGTTGAAGTAACATGTGACCCCGTCGTCCGCACGATCCGGCACGGTCGTCGCGAAATCCTCCAGGATCCCGTGGGTCAGGGTGCCGGCCTTCTCTCCGTGCGGGAACGAACGGAACGAGTTGGCGGTCCCGGAAGCGTCCGAAGACGCATCGTCCCCCGCGAAAACGTCCTGGGCGGCGTCCTGCTCGACGGAAGCATCGTAATCCGCAGAGGTCTCCGAATCCTTGTAGGCGGTGTTCGTGAGCTTGGCATGGAATGCCGTGAAGCTCATCATACGCCATTCATCGGGGATCGCGGGCGGGTCCGGCGCCTCCATGACGGGGGCCTCCCGGAGTTCGGACGCGAAAGCGGCGCCATCGTCCGCGGGGCCCGTTGAACCGGAAACGGCGTTCCGGGGCTCCCCGTCAAACGTGCGGTCGCGCAGGAGCTCGAAGCCGGTCGACCGGCCGGACGAGGCATCCGCCGCAGCGGAATCACGTTTCGCGAGAAGTTCCCGGTACCAGTCCGCGGCCAGATACTGCCCGTCGGCGTCCGGCGACGTCTCGTCGATCCGGTAGTCGTTCGTGGTCAGCAGATACTCCAGGAATTCGTCCGCCGTTCCAAGGCGTTTGTTCCGCAGCAGGACGCCCTGCGCCGACCGGACGAAATTGAGCGGCCGCCCCTGCTTCGGGCGTTCGGCGAGCTGTTGAACGTACAGATAGGTGACCAGTGTGGCCCGCGTGAGCGCCACGTAGAGCAGGCGGACAGCGCTTCGGAGCAGTTCCTTCTGCAGGATCGCCTCGTTCGACTTGTTCTGGCCGAAATCGAGCGTGATGCGCGACTCGGGATCGCCGGTCATGGCGGAGTTCACCCTGTACGCAATGGGTTTTTTCCGCGAGAGCTCGTTGGCATCGCTTTTGGACGGGAACGGGACGAACACGACCGGGAATTCCAGCCCCTTGGCCGTGAACATGGTCATGATCTGGACCGAAGCGGAATCGCGGTCAAGGCGCAGCTGGTCGGGATTGTCCTCGACTCCGGCGTCGGCCGCGGGTTCCTCCGCTGCGTGCCCCGAGATAGCGAGGTTCAGGCGGTTCAGGACGTCCTCCGGCTGAAGGTGTTCCTCCTGTTCCCCCTGGTAGAGCAGCTCCATGAGATGCAGATAATTGGTCAGGGAGCGTTCGCCGGTGGACTCGGACAGGACGCGCAAGCGAGGTGTGCCGCGGTCGCCGCAGGGGGCGTCCAGGAACCCGAGGAAGGCCGCCGGAAGCCCGGACTGACGCCAGACTGCGCCGCAGTCGGAGAGGAGTTTCATCACCGACTCCACCAGGACGGGATCGTTCAGGACGTCGTCGCAGGAATAGCGGAAGAAGGGGGAAAGCATCAGCCCCCGGACGGACTGGAGCCCGGGCTCGAGGAACGCCTTCAGCAGCAGGAGCATCACTTTCGCCTCGCCGGTGCCGTAGATCTTGCCAGACTTGCACGCCGAAGCTGCGATGCCGGCACGGTTCAGACGCTTCACGAAATCGGACGCCTCGTCGTGTTTCTGCACCAGGATGGCGATGTCGGACGCCCGCAGGGGACGCGGTATCCTCCGCTTCTCCCCGTTGATCTCCTTCTCCTCGATGACGGTCATGGATTCCGCTCGTGCGAGGAGTTCCCGGACGTCCCGGACCACGTCCGCCATGATGGCGTCGACGCAGTTGCCCTTTGTGCCCGTGTAACGGCTCAGGCGCAGGCACGGGCCGGTGTCGCGCGGGAAATCCTCCGGGGTCTTGCCGGAGGTGACCGGGACAAACGGGATGCCGTTCTGGAGGAACACCGCGTCCGAACCCCGGCCGTCGCCGAACATGCTGTTCACGGCCGAGATCATGGCGGGCGAACTGCGGAAATTCTCGGTCAGATGGAACGACTGCGATGCCGACCCCTTCGCCTGCAAATAGGTGTAGATGTCGGCCCCACGGAACGCGTAGATCGCCTGCTTCGGATCGCCGATCATATAGAAGACCGTGCGATCGTTCGGCTTCCCGGACGGCAGCGTGCGCGGGAAACACCGGTCGAAGATACGGTACTGCACCCGGTCCGTGTCCTGGAACTCGTCCACGAAGACGGCCCGGTAGCGCTGCCGGATCTGTTCCGCCAGCCCGGGATCGGCCTCGAGGGCGTCGCAGAAGACGCGGATCATGTCGTCGAACGTAAACGCCCCGTCCTCGTCCTTGGCCCGCTGGAGACGGTCGCGGACGTAGCAGTACGCCCGATACAGGACCATCCGCTCGGAATCGGGGTTCTCCACGTCCGGGGGCGGGCAATCATCGACCATCTGCTCGGCGAGACCGGCCGCTTTCCTGCAATTCGCGAAGTTCAGGCCCCGGGCGCCGCCGTAGAACTCCTTCCGGCAGAACGCCCGCAGGAGGCTGTCGATGTATTTGGAGTTGTTCGCGACCAGCTCCAGGTCGAACCCCTGCCCGGTCTCCAGCACGAATTCGCCGAGCATGCGCTGGCAGAAACTGTGGATCGTGCTGACCGTCATCTCGTCGATCGAGCTGACCGCCCGCATCAGCAGGAGTTTCCGGGACGAACGCTCTTCCGCGCCGTCGTCGTCCGGGGTCTTTCCGGCCGCTTTCGCCTCGTTTTCCTCCTTGCGGACATCGTTCAACGTTTCGTTCAGGAGCTTCAGGATACGCGCCTTCAGCTCCGCCGCGGCAGCCTTGGAGAATGTCGTCACGAGGATCTCCCGGACCGGAGTCCCCTGTTCGATCAGGCTCAGCACGAGGTGCGTGATGGTGTAGGTCTTCCCGGTCCCGGCACTGGCCTCGATCAGATAACGCCCTGCGGTCAGAGGATAGTCGTTCATGGCTCACCGTCCCCTTCTCCGCCGTTTCCGGGGACCGAATGGGCGGCCTGGGCGGCCGGCAGGAAGTCGACGAGGAAAAAGGCCTCCATGATCCGCTTCAAATCCGCTTCCGGCGGCAGCACCTCGCCGTAAAACATGCCGAATTTCTCGACCTCGCCCTTCGGAGCGTCGCCCTGTCCCGACCAGTTGCCGGTGCCGCCAGACCACTGGCTTTTGTAATCGCTCCCCCGCAGCAGGGCGTAGAGCGTGTTCGGGAAGAACGGCAGGGGGCCGCAGATGCCCTCGCGGTACAACATCAGGATCGAGTTCATGGCATCTCCGGCAGCGTCGGACTTCATGGGAAGCGCCTCCAGGACCGAAACCGTCACGACCTTACCGCTCGGGGTCAGGACATCCGGGACGGCGGGGGCGGGGTCTATGGACGACTTCTTTTTGCGGGAAGATTTCCCCGGGTCTGCAAGTTTGACGGAGACGATCCGGGTCGCCGTTTCCGTACGGAGATTCGCCACGAGGTGCCTCAGAGTGGCCTCGACCATCAGATTGCCGGTGATATCCTTCGAGAGGCACGGCAGGATCTGCACGCAGAGCCGGTCGTCTCCGTGCAATTCGGTCTCCGGCAGCGTCAGCGTGACGCCGCATGGGAACGTCATCTCCCCCCGTCCGAGCGCAATCGTTCCCGTGCCGTCCGTTTCGGCGGCCACGGCGTCCCCCAGCGCGGACACCGATTCCCATTCCGCCCACGCGTCCGGGGTCTGCGTCAACGGCACGGCCCCGTCCGCCTTCAGCCTCTCGAGGCAATTTTCCGCGAAGTTGGCCCGGGCATCCGGGGTGGCCGGACGGTTCCGCAGGTACAGGGCGAGGAGATCCTGCTTCGCCTTATAGTCGATCGCGCCGCCGAAGGACTCGAAATCTTCCGGGACGGTCTCCTGAAACACGAAGACGGACGCGTCGAGACGTTTCTCCGCGAACGTCTTCAGCGAATTGCGGAAAAACTGCCCCAGATCGTCCGGCGAAATCCGCAGGAGCGCTTCGTCCGGTGGCTGCGAGAGTTCGTCCAGCTGGAAGAGCGGTCGGGGCGGCTGCGTGCGGACAGTCCGGATCAGTTTGGCTGCCTCCAGGAGGTTTCGCGAATAGGACTGGTTGGGCTTGCGGCACGGGGTGCCGGCCGGCCACGGTTCGAAGAGCTCGGGCGAAAACGCCTGCAGCGGCTCCCGGATGTCGACGAAACTGTTTTTCCCGAATTCCTGCTCCAGATACGAACGGAGCACGTCCACGCAGACCGACGGCGGGGACTCCTTCCGGTCATGGATGTTCCGCCCCACGTAGCTGATGTAAAGATATTTTCGTGCGGCGAGGATGACGTCCAGGAAGAGCTGGCGGGCCTCGGAGCGTTTGTCGGGGTCGCCCGGGCGCTTGCTCTTCCGCATCAGATCGAACTCCGAGACGGCATCGTCTCCGGGGAACGCCTCGTGGTTCATGCCCAGCAGGACGATGACGTCGGCGGGGATACTCCGCATGGGCTTCAGGCCGCAGAACGTGATGGAGCCGCGCATGAATCCCTTCGTGCTGTCGCCGCTCTCCTTGATCTGGCCCTGAAGGTACACGAGCACGATTTCCGTAGTGAGCGGGGTGTCGTCCGTTTCCCAGCCGGGGCCGCTTGCGGCGCCGGACGCTTCCGCCGGCTGTTCCTGCGCGTGGGTCAGGATGTCGCCCCAGCCCTTCAGGATACCTGCCAGCAGGAGCCCGAGTTCGGACTCCGGGCCAAAGAACTCCGCTGCAGCCTGCATCAGCTCGTCGCGCCAGAGGCGGAACGCCATCCCGTCCGTGGAGCGCCGTCGCATTTCCCGGGCGAAATCGTGGAGCCGGCCGATGTAATGCGCAATCTTCCCGAGCGTGACGCCCGCACCGCCCCGGTATCCCTGCACGGCGAACAGCGTTTCCCCTGCGGCCTCGAACGGCGTTTCCGGCGCGATATCCATGGCGTAATGGAGCAGGAGCCGGTCGATCCCGGCCTGCCAGGAGTTCTGCGAGAACCCGATCCCCCCGGTCTTTTCCTCCCGGTGGTCCTCGGCGTCCCAGCCCCAGCGGATCCCGGCCCGGACGGCCAGGTCGCGGAAGGTCCGGCAGTCGTCGGTCGTGACGCCGATCCGCGCCTGCACGGCGGAGTCCTGCAGGATGGCGAAAATGTCGGTCGCGGTGAACTCGCCTTTGTACAGGGCCAGGATCTTCAGGAATGTCCGGTAGGACGGCAGCTCCTCCGTTTGCGGACGGTCGGCGATCGACACGCTCAGGCGCTCCTGTTCCGGGGCATGGTTGAACACTGCGTCGACGAGCGGGGCGAACATCGCCGTGGCGCTCGACGGAGTCATGATGAAAATGTCGTTCAGGGTCAGCCCGGGCGATTCCTCCAGACAGTGCAGGATGAAATTTCGGGCGGCCTCCACCTCGCGGAACGCCGAATAGCAATCCCGGATCTGCACCGAGTGGCAGGCCTCTTTCTGTTCGGGATCCAGCGGAGGAGGCGCGGTCTCCCTGCCCCGCCGGTCCCGCAGGATGTTCCGCTGAAGCCGGGCGAGGATCGTATCGTCTGCGGCGCCGTTCCCGCCCGGAACGGCCCCGGAGTCGCCGGCGTTCGGATCGTCATCGGAAAGGGACGCCTGCACATCTGGGTCATCGGGGTCCAGGCCGTCCTGAAAACGCAGGTCCTCCGTCAGGGTCATCGTGACCCGGCTCTGTGTCCCGAACGACGCGATCAGGGGGTTGTGCAGGAAGAACAGGCGCGACAGGATGTCGTCCCTCCGTTTCCGCCGGACGGCAGCGACTTCGACGGGTTCCCCCGGCGCCGTTTCCCCGTCCGGGGCGTCGTTCCGGTCGCCGGCCGGATGCAGCAGGCGGATCAGTTCCTTGATCTCCTCCTTGAAAGTCCGGTTCCGTTCGTCGTAAAACAGCTTCAGGCTCGGCACCAGCTGGTACAGCGAGACGTCCGCCTCGGCACCGCTGAAGAATCCGAGCGCGCCGCTCCCGCTGCGCGTTTCCTCCCCGTGCCGGCTGAGGATGGCCAGACACTCCATAACGGCCGGGGCCAGCTGGGAGAACCCGAAGATGCGAATCTTCCGCGGTTTCCCGGTCCAGCCCGGACGATGGCCGTGCATCAGACTGTCGTATTTCGCGGCGAAATGGCGTCCGCGCCAGTCTTTGCCGGCCGTCATGCGCCACAGCCGCCCCTGCCAGGACGCCGATTGCTCGCGCATCAGCTCCTCGGGGGTGCCGCCCTTTTCCCAGACGTTCAGCCATTCCGGGCGGTACAGCATGTACTGGTAGTACAGCTGCCCCAGCTGATTGGACAGGTCGTACCGACGCTTCGCATCGCCCCCGATCCACGCGTTCAGCGCGGGGAATTGCGCCTGATCCGCCTGAAGGATCCGGTAAATGCGCCAACCGATGCTCGCGGCGTCGATCTCATTCGAGGGAAAGAGCGACATCAGGGACGAGAACCGGATCCCCGAAGCGATCCCGGTCCGGGCGGCCAGACGCATCGTCAGATAACGCCGCATGCTCTTGTTCGGGGTGATCACTTCGGGCTGGTGAAAAAACACGTCCGCGGGGTCGTGTCCCACGTCGGCTATGTCCCCCATCAGGTCGTCGAACAGCAGGTCCGCCAGTTTTTCCAGGCTCGTCTGACGGTATACCGCCGCTGAAATATTTTCAAAACTGATTCGGTCTTCTGGCATGGTAGTCGGGGCGGTTGAGCCGTTCTCCGGGGTTGGTGGACGGACCGGAAAAAGCGGGGTCGGGATCCCCGGTTTCCGGTCTAGGGATAATATAGCCTGCATACGCGAAAATAAAACCCGAAACGGGAAAAAAGAGAGAAAAAAACGGGGCTTCCCCGGGAATCGGAAAACGCCGGAAACGGCCGTGTGCCGGATGCACGGCGAGAAGGGCGGATGAAACGGCGTCGAGAGAAGGATCGCCACGTCCGCACAAAAACGTAAACCGGGCCGACAAAACGGCTTGCATTCTTTCCCCGTCCGTGATATATTACAGCGAAAACCGATGACAAACCACCCCCTGCCCCGGAAGCATCCCGTGAAAAAGTCAAACCGCAAACCGTTCCCCCTGAAACGCGCCCTTGAGGCGCTGGCATTCGTGATCGTGCTGGCGTTCGGCTGGCGTTATCCCTACCTCGCATATTGCATGTTCCTGAACGTGGCGGTCGGTCTCTACGGGGCGATCCGCCACGGCGGACGGCACGGCTGCGGCAACTTCTGCCCGCGCGGGGCCTTCTATTCGTTCCTGCCGGACACGGGGCGGAAGCTCCCGCCCGGTCTGCTGGCGCGGAAAATGTCGATCGCGGTAATGATCGTCATGCTCGTCGGGCTCGCGCTCTGGCTGCGGCCGAACTCGATCCGCAGCTGGGGGATGGTGTTCTACCTCATGATCGTCATCACGACGACGGTCGGGCTCCTCGGGTGGCTCGTCTTCAACCGCTACTTCTGGTGTTCGGTCTGCCCGATGGGAAAGATCTACAAGATGATCCGCCCGGGCCGGAGCGGCATCCGCGTCGCCGACTCGTGCGTGAAGTGCGGACTCTGCTCAAAGGCATGCCCCTTCGGATTCTTCCCGCCCGGAAAAGCACGGGACGGCGTGTTCCGCGACCCCGACTGCATGCTCTGCCGCCGCTGCGTGGAGCGCTGCCCGAAACAGGCGCTATCGCTGGAGGGAGCGAAACCGACCGGGGCGAACCCGTCGGGGACGTCCTCGAACTGAACTGAAACGACCAATTTTTTTTCAAGAGAAACGAACGTAAAGGAGGCTCCCCATGCTGAAAGCTGGACTGCTGGGATGCGGAAACATCTGCGGCGCTTATCTGCGGAACAATGCAGAGTTCCGGCACCTTCGCATCGTGAAATGCGCGAGCAGAGGGTACGATTCCGCCAAGGCCGCGGCCGAACGATTCGGGCTCGAGGCGGTCACCGTCGATGAACTCTTCCGCGACCCGGAGATCGACGTGATCCTCAACCTGACCATACCGGCCGTACACGTGGAACTGAATCTGCGTGCGCTTGAGGCAGGAAAACACGTCTACACCGAGAAGCCGTTCGCAATCACACGCGAGGACGCCCGGAAAGTCCTGCGTCTGGCGACGGAAAAAGGCCTGCGCGTGGGCTGTGCGCCCGATACGTTCCTCGGGGGCGGCCATCAGACCTGCCGCAAGCTCATCGACGGCGGGACCGTGGGGAAGATCACCGGCGGATGCGCCATCATGGCGTACCGCGGCCCCGAATCCTGGCATCCGAACTCCGGGTTCTACTACAGACAAGGCGCCGGACCGCTCATGGACATGGGGCCGTATTACATCACGGCGCTCATCAATCTGCTCGGGCCGGTGAAACGTGTGGCCGGATTCGGCAACCGCGCCACGAACGAACGCCTCGGAAGCGGCGTCAATCAGGGGAAGACGTACCCGGTCGAGGTCGACACCCATATCGCAGCCGTGCTGGAATTCGCCTCCGGGGCCGTGGTCAACCTGACCATGAGTTTCGATGTTTTCCGCCTCAGCGACCAAATGCAGAACTGCATCGAACTGTGGGGACTCGACGGGGCGCTCCGCACGCCCGACCCGAACACGTTCTCGGGGGAGATCCGCTATGCGAACCCCGAAACGGGGACCGGTTGGAAAACGCCCGAAAACACGTTCCCCTACAACGACAACATGCGCCTGATCGGGCTGGCGGACATGGCCGCCGGGATCGAGCTCGGCCGGCCGCACCGATGCAGCGGGGAACTGGCCTGCCACGTGACCGACGTGATGTGCTCCATCCTCGAGGCCGCGGAATCGCGGCAGACCATTACCGTCGGGAGTTCCTGCGAACGTCCGGCTCCCCTCCGCGAAGGACTCGCCCCGGGCGAACTGGACTGACCCTCGGCCTGCACAGGCACAGCCCGTGCGGGGCACGCTCAAACCCCGTTCAGGATCGCGCCGCTGCCGTCCGGCTTCCGACCGCCTCCTCACCGGGGCCGGATCACCAGACGCACAGGCTGTTGCGACCGGGTTTCAGTCCGGCGAAGGGTCCGGGGAGATTGCGGCCGTCGGTGCGTGATTCGCCGAGGTAGTCGGTGTCGATCGTGATGTCCGAGCCGTCGGGGTTCTCGAAGAACGCCTCCGTGATCCTCGTTTCGCCCAGCGACGCGGTCGTCACGATCTGCGTCTTCTGCGAGAGAATGAGGTCGTCGACGTCCAGTTCGAGGTAGACGAAACCGCGTCTCGCTTTGACGAATTCCGCGGCGGGCAGGGTTGCGTCCGCCGCCGGAGCTTTCGCTTCGATGCGGATATCCCATGAGCCGTCCTTCTCGCTGAAATCCCGCTCGCGGTCGTAATGCTTCGCGCCGTTGCCGTAAACGTTCCGTGCGATATAGACCGGCTGCGGCACCTGGATGTAGAGGTTCTCGTCGCCGGGAACGACGCCGTTCTGCGGGAACGCCTTCTTGATCTCGTCGATGTATTCGTCGTAGGTGTCGGGGTGGCCGTCGTACGCCTCCGTGCCGCAGAACACGCAGGCGGTCTGCCCGTGCCGGTCGGCCCCGCCCACGAAGATGTTCTGGTAGTAACGGTCGTCGCCGCCGTAGACGAACGACGTGCCCATGAGCGCCGTGCTGTGGGCGAAATGGTACGGCGTGGTGCGGTTCAGGACCTGCCGGTGCATCATGTTGCCGAGCACCAGATTGTGAACGTACGCGCCGCCCTGGGACATGTTTTCGAAGCTGTAGGCGGACGCGAAGACGTTGTTGTCCACGAGATACGGCCCGTGCGACACCTCGACCATGAGGTCGCGGTTGTTGTCGCAGTAGAGATTCCGGCTGATTCGCGTGCCCTGGGTCTGCCAGTCCAGCCAGGTGCCGAGCGCGCAGTCGTGGATGTAGTTGCCGACGATGCGGACGTCGAGCGGGGCGTGCAGCTTGATGCCGCCGATCTCCCAGCCGAAGAACTCGTGCTTGGTCGCGATGTTGTAGATTTCGTTGTCGGCGATCTCGCTGAAGACGCAGCCCATGTGCCCCACGATGCCGTTCTGGCCGCAGTCGTGGATCACGTTGTTGCGGACGATGTGCGACCCGACCGTGTCCTTGCTCCAGCCCAGCTGCAGCGCCTTCACGACCGATTCGAACTGGCCGGTGTAGCCCGGTTTGCGACGTGTCTTCGTGAAGAGGTTGTCGCCGGTCTTCTCGTCCTTCCCGAGGCTCACGGCGGCGCACTTCGCGTCGTGGATGTGGTTGTTCTCGATGATCCAGCCTTTGCTCCAATGGGGGCCGATCAGGCCGGGCTGGTCGCCAGTCGGCGGAGCGAACGGCGTCGCCGCGTGGGCCAGTTCGAAGCCCGAGACCGTGATGTAGTCCTTGCCGCTCTGTCTGGGGTAGAACACGCATTTGCGGACGTTGATCTCGACGAGCTCGGCATTCGGGTCCGCGCCGTGGAAATTCGCCCAGATGACGGTCGTGTCCGCATTGACCTCGGCGTACCACTGGTAGATCGTGTCGTCGGGGTTCAGGATGGGCTCCCGGTAGGTCTTCCACGGGTAATTGTGCCCGGTCAGGCGCTTTTCGGCTTTCCGGACCTCCTCGACCGAACCGGCCTCGAAGAACGATTTGCCGTTCAGGTAGACGTCCCCGAGGTGGATCGTCGGGTAAATCGGCGAGACCATCCAGTCGCCGTAGAGCCACGTGTCGAACGGGTTGAAGTCGCCGAAGAGCGCGTTCGGGACCTCGGCCCGCCAGACCGTGCCGTCTCCCTCGCGGACCCAGCCGGTGATCCGTTCGGACCCCTTGATGACCACGCGCTCGCCGTCCGCCGCACGGTAGGTGATGCGCATCCGGTCGCCGGTCCCGCCCGTTTTCGGGTCGACCCATTCGCGGTATTCGCCGGCGTGGACGATCACGGTATCGCCCGGCATCGCCAGGTCGGCGGCGCGCTGGATCGTGGCGAACGGCTGTTCCGCCGTCCCGGGGTTACGATTCGATCCTGACGGACTCACATGATATTCGGTACCCGTCGTCTGGTTCATGGTGCTGTTCTCCTTCGGGTTTGAGGGGGTTCGTTTTATGGGAGTCTTTATCCGCTTACTATAGCAGACATCCCCCTGGATGTCAAACAGGAAATACCCTTGATTTTGAAAAACTCTGTGGAAAAAGCGTGAAGCTCCACTGTATCGCAAATTTCATGATAATATGGCCAAAAGTTCTCACTATCCTGAGAATTTTGCGAAACCATTAAAAAGTTCTCACTATACTGCGAACTTTGCATCGAAAGTCAAAAAGTTATCAATAGGATTGCGATTTTGAGTTCAAATGGGGGATCGCAGTGACGGCATGATCACGTCATTTGCAAGTGAAACCGGGCTTTTTTCCCGAACGGCCGGCAGGTTTTGTGTCGGCAGAGGGGGCCGGCTCCTCAACGAAATGGCTCCCGCCGTGGGATCGGGGACTGCTGGCCCCTGCGGCTTGACAAAGGCGCATTTTTATGTTATAGTAAGGTTTACCTGTTTTTTCATTCTCTCCGAAAGGATTCTGCATACCATGAAAACGATCGCGGACTTGATCGAAGGGTTCGACTCCCTGCTCTGGGGGCCGCCCCTGCTGATCCTGCTGTTCGGCTGCCATATCTTCCTGACGTTTTACCTGAAATTCATCCAGCGGTACATCTTCCTCGGCATCAAGCTGAGCGTGAGAAACGACTCGGGCGCGGAGGGCGACATCTCGCAGTTCGGCGCGCTCGCGATCGCGCTGGCCGCCACGATCGGCACGGGCAACATCATCGGCGTGGGGACGGCGATCGTCTGCGGCGGCCCCGGGGCGGTCTTCTGGTGCTGGCTCTGCGGCATCTTCGGCATCGCCACGAAATACTCCGAGGGAGTGCTCGCGATCAAATACCGCATCGTCGACCGGGACGGCACGATTCGCGGCGGCCCGATGTACGCGATCGAACGCGGCATGAAGTGCAAATGGCTCGCGGTCCTCTTCTCCGCTTTCACGCTGCTGGCCTGCTGCGGGATCGGGAGCATGACCCAGAGCAACGCTGTGGCGGAGACCATTCACAAGACGTTTTCCGCCCCGATGTGGGCGACGGGCACGGTCGAAGCGCTGTTCATCCTGCTGGTCGTGGTCGGCGGTCTGAAATTCATCTCGAAAGTCTGCGGCGCCCTGGTCCCGGCCATGGCTCTTCTGTACGTGATCGGCTGCTTCGTGATCATCGGGAGCAACTCCGCGACCGTCCTGCCTGCGATCCAGCTGATCCTGCGCGACGCCTTCAGCATGAAGGCGGTCAAAGGCGGTTTCCTGGGCGTGGCGATGCTGACCGCGATCCGTTATGGCGTGGCGCGCGGGCTCTTCTCCAACGAATCCGGCATGGGCTCCGCTCCCCTGATCGCCGCCAGCGCCAAGACCACCAACGCCGTCCGCCAGGCGCTGATCTCGTCCACCGGGACGTTCTGGGACACCGTTTGCATCTGCGCCCTGACCGGGATCTCGCTCGTGTCCACGGCGCTGAAACTGAACCCGGATCAGGATTTCTCGCTCCTGACTGCCCCGGAACTGGCGTACAACGCGTTCGATCAGATCCCCTACGCCGGGCCGTACATCCTCGCCGTCTGCCTGTCGGTCTTCGCCTACACCACCATCCTCGGCTGGTTCTGCTACGGACGCCAGGCGATCCATTATCTCGGGGGACATCTGATGTTCCAGGTCTTCCGTGCGGCGTACATCCCGCTGGTGTTCCTCGGGGCGGTCACCTCGTTGCAGATCGTTTGGAATATCTCCGACATCGCGAACGGCCTGATGGTGATCCCGAACGTGATCTGCCTGCTGTGGCTCTGCCGGGTCGTGAAATCCGAGACTGCGAAATACCTGTGGACCGGCCGAATCGACGCCCCCGATCCCGTGTGCGTGAAGGTCAATCAGGAAGGCAAATCCCTGGACCCCGACCAGATGGACGACTGAACGGACGTCGAAAAAAAACGAGTATCGCAGGGAATCCATGAAACAGCTGATCGTCTACGTGCATGGGCAGTGCGGTGCCGCAAACGAGGCGGAGCATTACCGGCCGCTCTTCGATGACTGCGAGGTCGTCGGGTTCGATTACCGGGCGCGGACCCCGTGGGAGGCGAGGGAGGAGTTCCCGCGCTTTTTCGACCCGCTCCGGACGGAATGCGATTCGCTGGTCCTGATCGCGAACAGCATCGGGGCGTTCTTCTCCATGACCTCGCTGTCGGCGAAGCAGGTCGACCGCGCGCTCTTCATCTCCCCCGTCGTGGACATGGAGGCGCTGATCGCCGGCATGATGGCGCGCGCAAACGTGTCCGAGGAGGAACTCCGCACGCACCGTGAGATCGCGACGGACTCCGGCGAAACGCTGTCCTGGGCCTGGCTGTGCGACGTCCGCAGCCATCCGCTCCGGTGGACCGTCCCGACCCGTATCCTGTACGGCGAACGCGACTTCCTGACGCCGTTTGAAACGATGTCCCGGTTCGCCTCGAAAATCGGAGCTCCGCTCACGGTCATGCCCGGCGGCGAACACTGGTTCCACACCCCCGAGCAGATGGCGTTCCTCGACGCCTGGATCGCAGAGGCGTTTCCCCGCTCCGTCCGATAACCGGCACGCCCGCTCATTTTCCGCAAAAAAGTTGAGCGTGTCTTGATTTGCGGGCAATCGGTGCTATATTGATGAAGCATCGTTTCGTCCAGCAAACCGCCCCGCAATAGAAAGGTCTTCGCCATGCCGTTCCTTTTCCTCCTCATCATCCCCGTCGTCATCCTCATTTTCGTGATCGCCGTGTACAACAGTCTCGCGGCCAAACGCGCCAACGTGCAGAACGCGTTCGCCGGAATCGACGTGCAGCTGAAAAAACGCTGCGACCTGGTCCCGAACCTCGTTTCGAGCGTGAAGGCGTACATGCAGCACGAATCCGGCACGCTGGAGAAGCTGACCGGACTGCGCACCCGCGCGGTCGCCGCGACCGACCCGGCCGAACGCCTCAGCCTCGACAAGGAGATGTCCGGCGCGCTGAAGAACCTGATGGTGCAGGTCGAGGCTTATCCCGACCTGAAGGCGTCCTCGAACGTGGAACAGCTCCAGCGGTCGCTGAACGAGATCGAGGAGCAGATTTCCGCTTCGCGCCGGGCGTACAACGCCGCCGTCACGGAGTACAACCTCGCCATCCGCATCTTCCCGAACAACCTCCTCGCGGGCATGTTCGGCCACACCGAATCGCCGTTGTACGAGGCTGCGCCGGAAGAACGCTCCAATCCGAACGTCGGCGACCTCTTCAACAAGTGAGCCACAAGTAATCCGCTACGCCCGAAATGTATTCCCACGAACCCGACCGGACCAGCGGCGAGCCCTCGTACATCCTTTCCCCGGAGCTGAGCCAGGCGCTCGCCGACCTGCGCGCCCGCCGCGACAGGACGCGGAAAAATGCGCTGATCGTGACCGCCGTGTGCCTCGCACTGTTCCTGCTGGTGTGCCTGGGCTATATGGCGTCCGAGGCGGGTTCCGGCGCCGAAGCGGGCGGGATGCTGGTCGGCTTCTTCCTCGTGGCCGTCTTCGTGGCCGCGGTCCCGTATACCCTCATGATGCGCGGGGTGAAGCTCCAGTACAGCAAGCTCGTGGTCCCGGCCCTGCTGCGGGAGATCGACCCCGGGCTCTTCTACGACCCGGCGGGTTACATCCCGAAGGCGGATTTCAAGGGGGCAAAGATCTTCTCGCAGCGCGCGGACTCC
>Ga0310696_10003932_pt1 | contig 18362 bp, 15 predicted proteins | sample AusTroGonzalo_MG_4_FD_203885 | JGI IMG/M metagenome (GOLD analysis project Ga0310696, IMG submission 203885) | Bovine rumen microbial communities from tropical cattle in Woodstock, Queensland, Australia - Gonzalo_02 (v2) (version 2) | ecosystem: Host-associated > Mammals > Digestive system >...
ACGGGCTGGAAGCGGGTGTTGAAGGGCTCCATGTCGAGGTCGGCGTTCAGCTGGACGCGGCAGGTGTCGATGAGGTCGCCGCTGTTGACCGACTTGGCGAACGTCAGCACGTCGAGAGGCGTATTGATCTGATAGACGCCGTCCTTGTCGGTGTAGAGCTGTCCGTAGCCCAGTTTGCGGTCCATCCAGGCGACGCGTCCATAGACGTAGTCGCGCACCACATCGACCTCGGCATCCCATGTGCCTCGGATGGCCGGCGTCAGGCTGATATACTGGTTCAGGTAGGGCCAGCGGATGAAGTTCAGCCGGGCCGAGGCACTGATCTGTTGGCGCAGGGAATCGACGCAGGCGGCAATCTCGTCGGGGACGAACTTCTTCTCGTCGCGCAGCTCGGCCCACATAGCCTGCAGGCGGGCCATCACATTGTTGTCGGAAACCACCAGATGCACGAACTGGGTGAAGTTGCCCGTACAGCGGACGGGGTACGTCCAACCCTCGTATTCGTTGGCCGGGAAGGTGGTGATGTCGTCGTCGAGCGCCAGCTCGTGGTCCCAGACGGGGCCTGTATAAAAGTGGTCGTCGCCACGTTCCTTGTAGAAGAACACCTGGCAGAGCATGTCGGTGTTGCCGTTGTATTCGCTGGCGAGGAAGTAGCGCAGGAAGGACTCGAGGTCCAGCACGCGTCCGAAGCCATCGACCTCGCTCGACGAGCCGTCGTTGTAGACGTGGTCCTCCATCGCGTTCCACGCGTTCCTTATATATTTGAACTGCACGTCCTGGATGACGTCGTCGTCGGGGTCGTGAACGGTGATGGGGTTGCCGTGCGAGGAGGTGAACCAGTAAGGCTCGCGCGAAGCGTTGTTGTCAACCTCCACGTAGTAGCCGCCCGTCAGCGCCTCGCCCGAGATGTCGTCGGCCGTCATCTCGGTGATGTCGATACGTCCCTTATGGACAGAGACGTGGTCGGCCAGCGTGTAGGTGCCCCGATACTCGCCGTTCACCAGGAGATCAACCACCTGATACCAGGGTGTCCAATTAAGGCCGGCTCGGCGGGAGACCTCCCATCCCACGGGGTTGCGCATCAAAGTCTTGTCGCGGAGGCTGTTGATGAGCACCCACTTCTTGGCCTTCACGGGCGACTCGTTCACGCCGTCCTTCAGCATGTGGTGAGCCTTGCCGTCGTTGAACTTGATGCGGTAGGCCTTGTTCTCGGGCGAAGCGGAGTAGTTGCCTCGCACGCGGAAGAGGATGGGATAGTCCTGCAGCAGCTTGCCGTCGTCGTAGATCATCTGCGAGCGCGACTCGAAGTCCTCGCCTCTGTTCTTGGGCAGGATGTTGTCCTGCACGTGCACGCTGAGGGTGGGTATGTTGGTCACCTGATAGAACTGGCTGTCGTCGCCCTCGCCCTCCGTGCCGTAGAACTCCAGCTCGGAGACGATGCAGCGCTGGTTGGCCGGTCCCACGTAGCGGACGTAGCGGAAGCCGCGTGAGACGTTGACGTCGGCATACGTCATCGTGTTCGCCTGGGGCGCCTCGTCGATGAGATAAAGCGGAAGGGCATCCATGAAGTCCTCGCTGTTGGCCCCCTCGAAGACACCCAGCAACATCTTGTTCGGGCCGCTGTTGCCCGTCTGAGGCCGGAAACCGATGCGGGTGATGACGTGCGTCGTGCCCAGGTCGAGTCCTGCCCAGGCCATACTCTGATCCCACGCGGAGAAGAAAGAGTCGGGCTTTCCGTCGAATGCATTGGCAAAGGTGTAGGAAGAGGTGGTCTGACGTCCCGACACAGGGTCGTAGCTGTATTTCGATCCGATGGGTGTGCCGCTGAGGAGCGTGCCGTCGGCCCAGGCCGATGACGTTATGATAAAAGATAAGAGGATAAAGGGTATGAACCGGATGCTTTTCATTTCTTTTTTCTTGTTTTGAGCCTGCAAAGATACGGCGAGCCAAGCGAAATAACAAATTTATTTGCATATTTAAGAATATTCACTACCTTTGCACCGAAATTTGCATCTTATTTACTCACTTCAAACAAAAAAACAGCATGAAAGATCTGAAAGGAACTAAAACTGAGAAGAATCTGCAGGAAGCGTTTGCCGGCGAATCGATGGCCCGCAACAAGTACACCTATTTTGCCTCGAAGGCGAAGAAGGACGGCTTCGTCCAGATTGCCGCCCTCTTTGAGGAGACGGCAGCCAACGAGAAGGAGCACGCCAAGATCTGGTACAAATTATTGAACGGCGGCTCGGTGAGCGACACGGCTACCAATCTCGAGGATGCCGCCAACGGCGAGAACTTCGAATGGACAGACATGTATGCCCGCATGGCTCGCGAGGCCCGCGAGGAGGGTTTTGAGGAGATTGCCAAGAAGTTCGAGATGGTGGGTGCCATCGAGAAGCACCACGAGGAGCGCTATCGTCGCCTGCTGAAGAACATCCAGGACAAGGTGGTCTTCTCGAAAGAGGGCGATGTCATCTGGCAATGCTCGAACTGCGGCCACATCGTAGTCGGCAAGGAGGCACCCGAGGTCTGCCCCGTCTGCGACCATCCCCAGAGCTACTTCCAGGTGCTGGCGGAGAACTATTGAAATGAAACGATTCCTGTTGCTCTTTCTTGTCGTCCTGCTTGGAGGGGCGTGTCTGCCTCTTTGGGCAGAGAATCCGTATGACATCGATGACGGACTCTATGCCCTGTTTGTGCGCGGAAAGAAAATACAATCGTCGGAGAAAAGCCTCGCCGTGGCGGACACCATGCTCACCGAAGCGCGACGGCTGGGTGACAAGAAAGCCGAATGCCTGGCTCTGACCATCGTCCTCGATTTCTATAGCCGGAAAAACGATGCCGTTCAGATTGCGGCGGCGGCAGAGACCTTGCGCCACTATGCACGGGAGTACGACTATCTGCAATACTACTATTATGCCTACACCAAGCAGGTGCGGGTGCTGATAGTCAACGCCCAATACGCCGATGCCCTGCAGATTCTGGAACAGATGCGCGACGAGGCTATGGCCGATCAGTATTACTATGGGCTGGCCACCTGCTATACTTCTACAGGTTCACTCTACTATGCCTTGAAGAACTATAGCCAGGCATTGGACTTCTACGACCTGGCCATCGGGATATTCAAGACGAAGACGAACCAGTCGTGCGCGGGTGCTTGCTTGCAGGCATCGTTCTACTGTGTGAAGGCCGGCGATTTCCCCCGTGCGCTGGCGTATGTCGATACGGCGCTTGTCTATGATAAGAATACAGATACGGCTCTCCTTGCTGCCGAGCGGAAGGGGCTGGCCTATTTCTTCCTCGACAAGGAGAAAGAGTTCAATAAGGCTTACGACGATTTGATGGAATGTCTGAGGCAGGAGGATGGCTCAACGGGAGGGAACACCATTTACACCCCCATCCTGAAAGACATTGTCGACGGCCGCTATCACGATGCCGAACAGAAACTCATGGAGAAGAACCCACGCATGGATTCGCAGATAAAATTCATGGCGCTGCGCATGCTCTACGACAAGCTCGGCAACTATCGTGCCGCCCTGGCCGCACAGGATTCGCTGAGCTATCTTCTCCAGAGGAGTCACGAGGAGGGCATGAACCAGAACTACGCCATGATGGGCGCGCGCCTCGACAACGAGCGGCTCAAAACGGAGAATGCCCTCATGGAAGCTGCACACGAGAAGGAGCAGATCGAGGCCCGCCACCGCATCAACACGCTCATCATTATCAGCCTCGTCATCATTCTGGTAGCCTTGTCGGCCCTGTTGATTGTCCGCAAGCGCAGCAGCGACCGTCTCCGCCAGCAGAACATCCATTTGGAGGAGGCACGCCGGCGCGCCGAGCAGTCGGAGCAGATGAAGACTGCCTTCATCCAGAACATGACGCACGAGATACGCACCCCGCTGAATGCCATCGTCGGCTTCTCGCAGCTGCTTGCCGATCCGCAGATGTCGGAAATGCTGTCACCCGAAGAAAAGACGGAGTACAGATCCCTCATCAGCAACAACGCCGACATGCTCACCCAGCTGGTGAGCGACGTGCTGCACATGTCCGATATGCAAACAGGCACCTTGCCGATCAACAGGGAGTGGTGCGAATGCAATGCCATCGGTCACATCAGCACGCAGAACATCGAGCCGCACAGCACGAACGACGTGCGGCTTCACTTCACCTCTGAACTGCCCGACGACTTCCGCATCTATACCGACAGGCATCGCGTACAGCAGATCCTGACGAACTTCCTCATCAATGCCTACAAGTTTACCTCGTCGGGCGAGATACAGCTCCACATCTCACGACAGGAAACCCCGGGTTATGTCACCTTCTCCGTCACCGATACGGGACCCGGCATCCCGGCCGACCAGGCAGAGTTCATTTTCGAGCGTTTTGCCAAGCTCGACAATTTCAAGCAGGGTTTCGGCCTCGGGCTGACCATCTGTCGGCAGATTGCGGAACTGCTCGGAGGAAAGGTCTATCTCGACACCTCCTATACCGACGGCGCTCGTTTCGTCTTCATCCATCCCATCGAGCCGGATAACCTTTGAGAACCTGTTTCCATAACTCCAGAAAACAAATCTTGATAAAGCATGAAAAAAATCCCGTTTTTGCGGCTTGGGCTGTTAGTCGCCGCTATCGTTCTTCCATCCATCGCCGCTTCGGCAGCTCCAGACCCCAAGGCCGACATTTGCTGGACGCTGTCCGACAGTACAGGCGCCATTGTCTTCACTCCGTCGCAGGAGACGCTTCCCTACAGCGACCATATCGAGATGAGCGGGGAGCGGATGGCCGTCGTCCTTCGCTGGGGCGTCGATGAGCAGCGCCGTTTCACATCCGAGCGCTCGCTGGTATTTCCCATGCTGCGTACTATCCCCAATAATACGCATGCCAGTTTGATGCACCGTGTGGGCACTGACATCCCGTCGCTGCTCAGCGTGAACGGCCTTTCCATGGGCAACGAGCAGGTCGGCGAGGTCTGGATAGACGGCTACGTGGGCATCCGCAGTACCTTTTCCGTGGGGCGTCCCAACATCGGTGCTGCACGAGGAAACTATCGCGCTCCGGCCCTCGAATTGACCCGCCGCATCTTTCCCTCGACAGACAAACCGTTGATGGGCGAGATCTATACCTATCGCAACATATCAACGAATGCACAGATCGTTTATATTCCTGAGTATTCGCAGGTGTTCACCACGCGGCCGGAACGGGGCGTGACGGGAGCCTACGTCATCCGTGCCGAGCTCACGGGTAGCGGTACGTTCGTGGTACAGCCGGGCGGGAGCATCGACTTCGGCGCTGTTTTTCAGGCTTATCGGGAGGGAGAAAAGGCATTGTCGCCTGATCTTGCTGCCGAGTTCGCTGCCCGCGAGGCGTTCGTCAGGGAGATGGACGGGAATCTTATCCTCGACACACCCGACGAGGTCATCGACCGTGAGTTCCGCTTTGCCAAGATACGTGCTTCGGAAAGTATCTTCAAGACTTCCGGCGGCTACATGCACGCGCCGGGTGGCGAGTCGTACTATGCCGCCATCTGGGCCAACGACCAGGCGGAGTACGTCAATCCGTTCTTCCCCTTCACGGGGTATGCGACGGGCAATGCGTCGGCGCTCAATGCCTATCTCCATTTTGCCCGCTTCATGAACGACGACTACCGTCCCATCCCCAGCTCCATCATTGCAGAGGGCAAGGACATCTGGAACGGAGCCGGCGACCGGGGCGATGCGGCGATGATTGCCCACGGTGCTTCGCGCTACGTAATGGAGCGTGGCAGCCTTGACGAAGCCCGTCAGCTCTGGCCGCTCATCGAATGGTGTCTGGAGTACTGCCGCCGCCACCTGAACGACGCCGGCGTTGTCCTTTCCGACTGCGACGAGCTGGAAGGACGCTTCCCTGCCGGCGAGGCCAACCTCTGTACCTCGACGCTCTACTATGACGGCCTGCGTAGTGCGGCCATGCTCTGCCGCGAGCTGGGGCTGGGCAGCGGACGTGCTGCTGCCTATACCCGTCAGGCAGATGCCCTGGCCAAGGCCATCGAGAATTACTTCGGTGCTGATATGGCCGGCTTCCACACCTACCGCTACTATGAGGGCAACACGCTGCTCCGCTCGTGGATCTGTATGCCCCTCATCGTGGGGATAGAGAACCGTGCCGAGGGTACCATTGCTGCCCTTACTTCGCCCAAGCTGATGACGAACGACGGCCTGCTGACGCAGGAGGGGAGCGAGACCTTCTGGGACCGCAGCACCCTCTACGCCCTGCGAGGCATCTATATCGCCGGCGATGTGGCTACGGCCAACCCCTTCATGCATCACTATTCCGAGCACCGTCTGCTCGGCACCCATGTGCCTTATCCCATTGAGGCGTGGCCCGAAGGGTCACAGCGCCACCTTTCTGCCGAGAGCGGTCTCTACTGCCGTGCTGTGGTGGAGGGTATGTTCGGCCTGCGTCCTACGGGCCTCCGTTCGTTCACCGTCTCGCCCCGTCTGGCTGAAGGCTGGGAGAGCATGGCGCTCCGTCATGTCCGTGCCTTCGGAGGAGACTTCGATATCGAGGCGGTCAGTCGCGGAGCGAAGGTGGAGGTTACCGTCGTCGACCACGTTACGGGCAAGAAACAGACCCGCCGGATCCCTGCCGGCTCTACCGCCAGCGTGGCGTTCAAACTGTAGAAGTAAAAAAAAGTGAAAAAATATTTGGTGCTTTGCTCAGTTTGTACTACTTTTGGGGCGTAAAAAGTCTAATCGTATTGTTTAACTAAATCAAAAAGCAAGTATGAAAAAGTATTTGGCAGAAATGGTAGGAACCATGGTATTGGTTCTGATGGGCTGCGGAACGGCAGTCAGTCTGGCTTGCGGTACGGATACCGCATCGGTTGTAGGCACAGCTTGTGCTTTCGGTTTGGCCGTGGTTGCAATGGCCTACACTATCGGCGGCATCAGCGGTTGCCACATCAATCCCGCTATTACGCTGGGTGTGCTCCTTTCGGGCCGTATGAGCGGCAAGGATGCTTTCTGGTACATTGTGTTCCAGTGCATCGGCGCTGTGCTTGGCGCTGCTATCCTGTTTGCCTTCACAAGCGTGGGCACGGGCTTTGCAGGAACGCTGACAGGTGCTAACACCTGCGCAGGAGCCGGCAGCCAGTTGGCAGGCTTCATCGTTGAGCTTGTCCTGACCTTCGTCTTCGTGCTCGTCGTGCTGGGTACTACCGATGCTGAGAAGGGCGCAGGCAACTTTGCTGGTCTGGCCATCGGCCTCTCGCTCATCCTGATCCACTTTGTCGGTATCAAATATACCGGCACGAGCGTCAACCCCGCCCGTTCGTTCGGCCCCGCTCTGTTCGAAGGCGGTGAGGCCCTGAAGGACCTCTGGGTCTTCATCGTGGCTCCTCTCTGCGGCGGTGCTCTCGCTGCTCTTGTCTGGAAGTGCCTCGCTGGTTGCAAGTGCAAGAAAGACTAAGCAACGAAACCCTGACGTTCGCCCGTGCTCATCGGGAGGACGACGTACAACGACTCCTGCTGGGGCATGCCCCGGCAGGAGTTGATGTCGCTGAGGCTGTGACGCAGATTGAGGGCTGGCGTACGGCACGGAATAAACTGCCCACATGGGCTGCGTGTGAGGACATCATCTATCCTCCGCGTCTGGCGATGGAGCAATGTTCGAGCGAGGCCACAGCCCGGTATAAAGGCCGCCAAGTCAACAGGTCAGCAAGCTTGCCGTCGCGGCTGGCTGACTTGACGGGAGGATTTGGCGTGGATTGCGCCTTTATGGCTCCGGCTTTCGACGAGGTGACCTATGTGGAGCGTAACCCGGCCCTTTGTGCTATTGCTGTGTCGAACTTCGCTGCCTTGGGCCTTCGCCATATCTCCGTTGTTAACGGCGATGGGCGTGAGCTATTGGAGCAGCTTCCGATGCAGGACTGGATATACCTCGACCCTGCTCGACGCGATACGGCCGGACGCAAGATGGTGTCGCTCGCCGACTGCGAGCCTGACGTGGTGGAACTGGAGCCCCTGCTGCTGCGTCGTGCTCGTCGGGTGATGATCAAATGCTCGCCCATGCTCGATATCAGTCTGGCCTTGCGTCAGTTGACCTCCGTGCGCGAGGTACATGTGGTCAGCGTCCAGAACGAATGCAAGGAGCTGCTGCTGATGTTAATGGGTCAACAAGTCAACGAGTCTACAAGTCTACGGGTCAACGAGTCTACGGGTCAACAATTTATTCATGCGGTCAACCTTCGGGCTGACGGGAGCGTGGAGAGCGACTTCGCCTTCTGCCCCTCGGAAGAGCAGGCGTGCCATCCGACGTATGCTGAGAGCCCGGGACGTTGGCTCTATGAGCCGAATGCTTCCCTGCTGAAAGCGGGCTGCTTCAAATTGCCTGCCGAGCGTTTTGGCCTGCAGAAGTTGCATCCCAACACGCAGCTCTACACGTCCGATACGCTGTGTACCGACTTCCCGGGCAGAGTGTTCGAGGTCGTCGGACAATCTGGCTTCGGCAAGCAGGAACTGAAGGATTTGCTCGGTGACCTCCGCAAGGCCAATCTGTCGGTACGTAACTTTCCCGATAGTGCCGAGGGGCTTCGTCGCCGTCTCCGCCTGTCCGAAGGAGGCGAGGATTATCTCTTCGCCACAACAGCAAAAAGCGGCAAGAAGATGCTCATCCGCTGCCTGAAAGTGAAAAAATAAGGGAGATTTTTCAGTTTTTAGCCCAACTGTTACCATTTCTTAAAAAAAAAGAGTACCTTTGTCGGCACAATAAAAGAATCGAATTATGGCTGTAACCATTAAACCCATTTCAAACTCCTCGGAAAAGGAACTCAAGCAATTCATTCTCTTCAATTATAAATTGTACCGCCACAGCAAGTATGCCGTACCCGAACTGTACGACGACCTGATGAGCGTTTTCATGCCGAGCCGCAACGCCGCTTATGACTTCTGCGATGCGCAGTTCTTCATGGCTTATGACGGAAGGAAGCCCGTGGGACGTGTCGTGGCGATGATTAACCATCGGGCCAACGAGACTTGGAACCAGCAGACGGTTCGTTTTGGCTGGATTGACTTCATCGACGACGAAGAGGTTTCGCGTGCCCTCATTGACGCCGTCATCCAGTGGGGCAAGGAGCGGGGTATGAAGGAGATTGAGGGACCGTTGGGCTTCACGGACTTCGACCGCGAGGGAATGCTGATTGAGGGTTTTGACCAGCTGGGTACGATGGCCGCCCATTACAACTACGACTACTATCCCAGGCACATGGAAAAACTGGGGTTCACGAAGGGTGCCGATTGGGTGGAATTCAAGATTTATCCTCCCAAGGAAGTGCCCGAGAAGTTCCTGCGTGTCTGTGATGTGGTGAAGAGCCGTTATCATTTACGTGTCGGTAAATACACCTCACGCAAGAAACTCAAGGAAGAGCGCGGGCAGGAGATATTTCAGGTTATCAACGAAGCCTATACCCCGCTTTTCGGCTTCGCGCGTCTTAGCGAACGCCAGATAGACCAGTACATCAAGCAGTATCTGGGTATTGTCGATTTGCGGCTCATCCCGATGGTCTTCGATGCGGATGGAAAGCTCGTTGGGGTGGGTATCATGATGCCCTCACTCAGCTGGGCGCTTCGCGCGGGTTGGGGAGCACGTTACATTTGGGGGTATCTGCCTCTGGCGTGGAGCCTGTTTGTGCGGCATCCGAAGAATACCGACCTGCTGCTGGTGGCCGTCAAACCGGAATATCAGGGCAAGGGCGTGAATGCGCTGCTTATGGCCGACCTCATTCCGACGTACGCCCGGCTGGGCTATGAGTATGCCGAGAGCAATCCCGAGCTGGAGACGAATGCCAAGGTGCAGAGCCAGTGGGATTACTTCGAGCATGTCCAGCACAAGCGTCGTCGCTGCTGGGTGAAGGAAATCTGATAAAATTGCATAATTAGGAATTAAAATAGGAGTAAGGAACGTTGGCTGAGGAACAATTACTGAATATCCCTGAAGGGCAGGTGGAATATACGGATGAGAATATCCGGCACCTGAGCGATATGGAGCATGTGCGTACCCGTCCGGGTATGTACATCGGCAAGTTGGGCGACGGCTCGCAGAGCGACGACGGCATCTACGTGCTGTTGAAGGAGATTATCGACAACAGTATCGACGAGTTCAAGATGAACGCCGGCAAGCGCATTGAGGTAGACATCACCGACAACCGTCGGGTGAGCGTCCGCGACTACGGCCGCGGCATTCCGCAGGGCAAGCTCATCGAGGCTGTCAGCGTGCTCAATACTGGCGGCAAGTACGACAGCAAGGCGTTCAAGAAGAGCGTCGGTCTGAACGGCGTAGGTGCCAAGGCCGTCAACGCCCTCAGCGCCAACTTCGAGGTGCGCAGCTATCGCGAGGGGAAGGTGCGCACGGCCTCCTTCGTGCGAGGTGAACTGGTGGACGACAAGACCGAAAACACGTCCGACGAGAGCGGAACCGCCATCAGCTTCGAGCCCGACGACACCATCTTCACCAACTTTGCTTTCCAGCCGGCTATCGTGGAGACGATGCTCCGCAACTATACCTACCTGAACACCGGTCTCGTCATCATGTACAACGGGCGCCGCATCCTCTCGCGCAACGGCCTCGAAGACTTGCTGACCGACCGCATGACCTCCGAAGCCCTCTATCCCATCGTCCACCTCAAGGGCGACGATATCGAGATTGCCTTCACCCACACGAACCAGTACGGCGAGGAGTACTACTCCTTCGTCAACGGTCAGCACACCACCCAGGGCGGCACCCATCAGAGCGCCTTCAAGGAACACATCGCCCGCACCATAAAAGAGTTCTTCAATAAGCCCTTCGAGTCGTCCGACATCCGCAGCGGAATGGTGGCAGCTATTGCTGTCAACGTCGAGGAGCCGGTCTTTGAGAGCCAGACGAAGGTGAAACTCGGCTCGACTACTATGACTCCGAACGGCGGCATGAGCCTGAACAAGTTCGTCGGCGACTTCATCAAGACCGAGGCAGACAATTATCTCCACCGCAATCCTGAGACGGCCGACATCATGCTGCAGAAGATTCAGGACTCGGAGAAGGAGCGCAAGGCCATCGCCGGCGTCACCAAACTGGCGCGCGAACGGGCCAAGAAGGTAAACATGCACAACCGCAAACTGCGCGATTGCCGTTTCCACCTCAACGACGTCAAAGGCGAGCAGGGCGAGGAAAGCTGCATCTTCATCACCGAGGGCGACAGCGCCAGCGGTAGCATCACCAAGAGCCGCGACGTCAATACGCAGGCCGTCTTCAGCCTGCGAGGCAAGCCGCTCAACTCCTTCGGACTGACCAAAAAGGTGGTCTATGAGAACGAAGAGTTCAACCTGCTTCAGGCTGCGCTCAACATCGAGGACGGCCTCGAGGGACTGCGCTACAACAAGGTCATCGTGGCTACCGATGCCGATGTCGATGGTATGCACATCCGCCTGCTGATGATCACGTTCTTCCTCCAGTTCTTCCCCGACCTCATCAAGAAAGGCCACGTCTATATCCTTCAGACGCCGCTCTTCCGGGTGCGCAACAAGAAGAAATCCATCAAGGGCTACAAGCCCGAGAACTTCCCCGATGCCGACCCGCACAGCGATTTCATCACCACCTATTGCTACAGCGAGGAGGAACGCCTGAACGCTATCCAGCGCCTCGGCCCCAATCCCGAAATCACTCGTTTCAAGGGCCTCGGTGAAATCTCGCCCGACGAATTCCGCCATTTCATCGGCAAGGACATGCGCCTCGAGCATGTCTCTTTGCAGAAGAACGATGCTGTTGTGGGGCTGCTGGAGTTCTACATGGGCAAGAACACGATGGAGCGCCAGAATTTCATCATCGACAACCTCGTTATCGAAGAAGACAAACCCGAGGAAGAAGAGGAGTATTAATTTACGATTTGACGATTTACTATTTACTATTTATTTTTCAATTGGATGATTAAGTGATTTTCGCCAACCGCAGCCTTAAATAATGAAATAGTCAAATCGTCAATCAATCGTAAATCGTAAATTGTTAAATAGTAGATAGAAGAAATGAAAGCAGTATTCCCTGGAACGTTCGACCCCTTTACGGTGGGGCATTATGATATTGTGAAGCGTGGACTGACGTTCACCGATGAGATTGTTATCGCCGTGGGTGTGAACGAGCTGAAGCATACCCTGACGGAGCTCGAGGAACGTCTCGACACCATCCGCTCTCTGTTCAAGGACGAGCCTCGGGTCAGCGTGGCCGCCTATAACGGGCTGACCACCGACTTCGTCCGCCAGGTAGGTGCAGGGTTCATCCTCCGCGGCGTGCGCAGCATCACCGACTATGATTACGAGCGTAACATGGCCGACATCAACCGCCACCTCTCAGGCATCGAGACCGTGCTCCTCTTCAGCAGTCCCGAGCTGGCCTACGTCAGCAGCAGCATGGTGCGCGAACTCATTCATCTTGGTAAACCCGTTGACGAATTCCTTCCTAATCCGTAGTCCTTATGAAACGTCCCTTCTTTATCTTATTATCTTTCGTTCTTCCGTTTACATCGTTCGTTCCCTGTGCAGCTCAGAGCATCGAGGTCAATATGGGTCAGATGCGCAAGCTCATCATGGCCGAGGGTGCCATCACCAGCCTCTATGTCGATGATGTCAGCGAAGAGAAGCTGGTTGAGGCCGGCATCCGGGCCATGCTGAAAGAGCTCGACCCCCATTCGACATACGATAATGCCGAGGCGGTGAAGAAGCTCAACGAGCCCCTGCAGGGCAATTTCGAGGGCATCGGCGTGCAGTTCAACATTGCCGACGACACGCTCCTGGTCATCCAGACCGTTTCCGGAGGGCCTTCCCAGCGTGTGGGCATCCTGGCGGGCGACCGCATCGTCTCTGTCAACGACACGGCCATCGCCGGCGTGAAGATGGCGCGCGAGGATATGATGAAGCGACTGCGTGGGCCGAAGGGTACGATTGCCAATCTCGGTGTCGTTCGACGCGGCGTGAAAGAGCCGATGACGTTCGTCGTCACCCGTGACAAGATTCCCGTCAACACCCTCGAGGCCGCCTACATGATTGCGCCGAAAATCGGTTACATCCGCCTGGGCAGCTTCGGCCAAACGTCGCACGACGAGGTGGCTGAGGCGATGGACCAGCTGCTGAAGAAGGGCATGAAAGACCTCATCCTCGACCTTCAGGACAACGGCGGCGGCTATCTGCAGGCGGCTGTCGATATCGCCAACGAATTTCTTGAGCCCGGACAGCTCATCGTCTATACCGAGGGCCGTCGCGTGCCGCGTCAGGACTTCGAGGCTGCCGGTGGCGGCCGCTTCCGCAAGGGGCGTCTGGTGGTGCTCGTCAACGACTACTCCGCCTCGGCCTCCGAGATTGTGACGGGTGCCGTGCAGGACTGGGATCGCGGATTTGTCGTCGGACGTCGCACGTTCGGCAAGGGCCTCGTACAGCGTCCCATCCCCTTCCCTGACGGCTCGATGATTCGCCTCACCGTCGCCCATTACTACACCCCCAGCGGCCGCTGCGTCCAGAAACCCTATGGCGAGGGAACCGACTACCAGAAAGATCTCCTCAACCGCTTCAACAAGGGCGAGATGTCCAGCGCCGACAGTATCCACTTCCCTGATTCCCTGAAGTATGCCACAAAGGTGCTGGGCCGTACCGTCTATGGCGGCGGAGGTATCATGCCCGACCTCTTCGTGCCCATCGACACCGTCAGCTACACGAAATACCATCGCGAGCTCGTCGCCAAGGGCGTCATCAACGAGGCCAACCTCTACTTCATCGATAAGAACCGCAAGCAATGGGAGAAGCAATATCCGTCGTTCGCCAAGTTCGAGAAACAGTTCGAGATTACCGACGACATGCTCGACGTTGTGCTGCAGAAGGCCGAGAAGGCCAAGGTGGCCTACGACGATTCGCTCTATCACGCCTCGCTGCCCCTGCTGCGCACCCAGCTGAAGGCCCTCATCGCCCGCGACCTCTGGGAACAGAGCAACTACTTCGAGATCATTAACACCACCAACGAGAGCGTCCGCGCCGCCCTCGACTATCTCAACGGGAAGCGTTGAACGTTTCGTTTAACCGATAACCTCAAAACAGCCCTATGAAAAGAATGATTCTGGCTCTGCTGATGGCCGTCACGCTTACTGTCAGCGCACAGACCAACCAGCCCGAACCGCCCCAGCTGGAGTTCGCCCTGCAGTTGAAGGTGACGCTCGGCGAGGCCTACGGCATCGACAACACCCAGCATGGCCGCCGCACCGTCATACCCATCACCGGAGGCACGTTCGAAGGCCCCGGCCTGAAGGGAACCATTGTCAACGGTGGAGCCGACTATCAGCTCAACGCTGAGGGACGTACCGAGCTCGAGGCCATCTACTGTATCAAGACCGACGACGGCATCTACATTCACGTCCGCAACCGCGGCATCATCGCCAACGGCACCGATGCTGACGGCAAGCCCACGTTCTACTTCCGTGCCGCGCCCCAGTTCGAAGCCCCGTCCGACAGCAAATACGGCTGGCTCAACAATTCGCTGTTCGTCTGCGCCCCCACCTTCTCCCAGGATTTCCAGGGCATCATCCTCAACGTCTGGCGGGTGAAGTAACCTTACTCTCAGGAAAAACTGCCAGTTTTTGCATTTTTCTGAGGTGAAATTAAACAATAACAATTTTTTATTGTATCTTTGCACCCAAACAAATGGATATGAACAGAAAGCAAATCATCGACAGCATCCAGCAAGTAGCCAAAACGGCACTTCCGAAGGGGAGTTCATTGCTCCTCTATGGTTCGCAAGCTCGCGGCGATGCCCACAAGGGTAGCGACTGGGATTTGCTCATTCTGCTTGATAAGTCTGAACTCTCTGAAAGCGACTACGACAACGTATCGTTCCCCTTCACTCTGCTGGGATGGAATATAGGCGAACTCATCAGCCCGCAAATGTATACTAAAAAGGAATGGGAGTCCATTTCGTTCCTGCCCTTCTACAAAAACGTTGAACAGGACAAAATCGTACTGGTATGAGCCTCAACGACGAAGAACGCCAGACGCTGGTACGTTTGCAGCTGGAAAAAGCCCATAACAACTTCAACCAGATTCCTCTATTACGCGAAGCGGGTTATTGGGACAATGTAGCCAATCGCCTCTACTACTCCCTTTTTCATGCTGTATCCGCCCTGCTCATCCATGATGGCTACAACGTTGGATCTCATCGCGGAGCAGTCAGCACATTCGGTCAGCACTACATTGCTACAGGCATTTTCACCATTGAGGAAGGGAAACATTACTCCCGTCTGCAGGGACTTCGTGAGAAGGCTGACTATAACTGTTCCTACAATGCCACCGAGAAAGATATCGCTCCGAAAGTCGAACCGACGAGGCAACTTATCGAAAAGATAGAGGAATATATTTCCAAAACATCATCCTCAACGTCTGGCGGGTGAAGTAACCTCCCCTTGTCACTTGCCTGACTCTTCGTCCACCTCTACGGCGTTGTCGTAGAGCTTCTTCACCTCGCCCGCCAGGGGATACCAGACCTGCTGGGGAGAGCCGCTGCCCTCGGGCCAGTCGACAATCATCCTGCCGTCGGCCGTCGAGAACCACTTGGCTGTGCCCGACACGCCCTTCGTGTTGCTGTAGGTGAACGTGTCGCCCTTCAGCACGTACTTGAACTTCGCGGTTGTTTCCTTTATCCAGCTTTCGTCCCCGTTGTTACGCAGATATCCGACCGTCAGGTACGTGTCATCGAAGATGTAGGTGAAGTAGTGAGCCACCTTGCCGTTCCAGAGTTGTCCGTCCTCGGCCCATTGTGTTCCGGCCAGCAGGTTCACCTCCTCGCCTTCCTCTTCGCTGTCGCAGGCCGTCAGGCTGACGCACGCCGCTGCCACCAGCGCAAAGACCCATAAATGCATTAGATTCTTTCTCATATTCAGCAGATTTTTGAAGTTTCCGCCGCAAAAGTACGGACTTTCTTCTGAGCCGCCAAATTTTTTTCTGTTTTTATTTACTATCGTTCAATTGAGCAGTCCTTTATCCACACCATCATCCTTCATCCCTCATACTTCTTACTTCTTCCCTCTTCCCTCTTCCCTCAGCCATCTGGCCCATCAGTCGCGATAGTCTGGGTCTGTCGTATCGTCGAAGTCGTTACGATAGTCATCGTCGAGGTTGTAACCGTACTTGTCACGATCCATCGAAGCATTCCGATGATAGCTGTCCCAAGCCTCGAAGGGATTTTTCGGCTGTTCCTTCTTCTCGCCATCTCCGAGTAACCAATCTAATAGTCCCATAGTTGTATCGTAAACTTAAATTTCATAAGTTCATTTTTATACTCCCAATTCTAAAGTCCAGTCATAAACTGGTTGGATTTTGATTGAATGGCCAGATTCCTCTACAGCTCCAAACTCATGATCAGTGAGCAACAAAAGGTTTTCACATCCCGTCATCCTTGCTGCCAGCAACAGACCATTTATTTCACGCTTTCGCGTCTTCTCTGCCGATATATCATACGATACCTGTATAGCTTGCAACGCATGGTTGTTTTTGCACACTAAGAAGTCGCATTCACCATAACGTTCATTCAGATAATAGACATCCAGTCCTTCTATTCTGCATTTACGTTCAAGGTGTATGAGAACCGAGGTCTCCAAGCGATGCCCCAGATTTTCTCCTGCGAAGGCATTATCTCTTTGGTTCATCAAGGCAACATCTACGGCATATACTTTCTCCTGCACCGCCCGCACTTTGCTCTTCAGCGAATACTTCTGCACTCCTATAAGCATATACGCCTGTTTCAAATAGTCTATATAATTCCTCACAGTATGCTCCGTCTTGAATTTGAATGTCTTTGCCAGTTCTGGAGCAGAAACAATGGACGGGGCGACATTCAGCAAATGCTGGGCCAATGCTTTGAATACAGCCTTATATTGTATTTTGTACCTCTGTTCTATATCGCGTGTAAGGATGTTGTCAACCAGGTTCTTTACATACGACTTATGGTTTCTATTGACAAGAAGTTCTGGGAATCCGCCCTGTTGCATAAACTCATCAAAAGCAGCACGCTTGAAGGCTTCTGCTTTTGTTGTCTTGAGTTCCATGTCCACATTCTTCATCGTACAGTATTCTCTAAAGGAAAACGGATAAAGTGATATTTCCTTGCTCCTGCCGGTGAGATGAGTCGCCAACTCACCGCTCAACAGTTTTGCGTTCGAGCCGGTTATAACCACATGCATCTTCATCCTGAGCATCCTATTCACAAAAAGGTGCCAGCCCTCAACATTCTGTATCTCGTCAAGGAATAGACAGTTAAAATTCCCATATATCTTATAGAGAATCTCCAGTATATCGTTTAACTGTTCCGACTGTAGCCTTGCCAACCGTTCATCATCGAAATCCACGTATGCAAAACTTATATTACCTCTTTGTAGCACTTGATAGCAAAGTGTTGACTTTCCGCTTCGTCTCACACCTATCACTACCTGAGCCTGCGTACTTGTCACATCAACAAGTTTTGCTTCTTCCCTATTACATAATTTCTCTTCTGTACGTGCTTCTATTTCAAGGCGCTGGTCAGTTAGAATCTTTTCCAATGTACGTTTGTCTATCATATCTCATTAATTTTGGTGCAAAGATACATAAAAATTTGTAAAATGCCTTATTTTACCAAAAATATTCGTTGTAAAATGCCTTATTTTACCAAGATTCACTCAGCTACTTTGCTTTATTTTACCAAATTCAATCTTTCACTTTGCCTTATTTTACCATCCCTCAGCCTTCTTACCTCTTACTTCTTACCTCTTACTTCTTCCATCAGCCATCAGCCCATCAGTCGCGATAGCTTGGTTTATCTTTAGAACGCTATAGGAGTAATCCGAATCACTCTTTTCTGATAGTCGATTTCTATTTTGCCCAAACGTCCCAACACGCTCTGCCCAAGCAGCAAAGGAGCCTTCTGGTTTCGGACAACAGAGGCACGAACATTCGTCAGTTCTGAATCGCCGAAGGTAACCTTTTTCAGGTTGATCACAGTACCTACATTGACGTTCCCGCTTGCGTCCATATATCTTCCGCTACCGACAACATCACGTCCTGTCAGATAACCATTCTTCATCATAAAGGTGGCCTCCACCATCGAAAGCGTCACATCCGAAGCGCCTGTGTCAAAAACAAAGTGTAACGGAAGGTCGTTTATCTGACATTTAACCTTGCATATGCCGCTCTCTTTCGTAAACGGAATTTCAAAGACTGTCCGCTTACCAACTTCAGCTTCGTTCTCCTCCTTTTCTCCTTCATCTGCGACAGGCTCATCCTTCGCGGAATAGATCTTGATAAGCTCTTTGTATTCTTCCGTATCACGAATCAAGTCCATATCATTGT
>Ga0310696_10003933_pt1 | contig 18361 bp, 15 predicted proteins | sample AusTroGonzalo_MG_4_FD_203885 | JGI IMG/M metagenome (GOLD analysis project Ga0310696, IMG submission 203885) | Bovine rumen microbial communities from tropical cattle in Woodstock, Queensland, Australia - Gonzalo_02 (v2) (version 2) | ecosystem: Host-associated > Mammals > Digestive system >...
CAAACCTATGAAAAGTAGAATTAATAAAAATAAATTAACCAACTAAACAAAGTCAAAAATGAAGAAAAAATTTACTTTTTTAATTGCAGCTATTGCTGCGATAATGATGATGGCACTGCCAACAAAGGTGATGGGGCAAGTCTCTGTTGGAGATGTCATGTGGTCTGAAGACTGGTATGGTACTACAAGTGGTACAGCAACAAACACCCAGTATGATATGATATCAGCATGTTCAAACAATAGTGACATTACGTACAGTACTACTGGTACAGTAAAACTATGTTATGAGGCGTATGCTGGAGGAACAGCTCCTGAACTTTATATTAAAAGTGGTGGAACTTGGACAATTTCTAATATTCCAACTGGAAGCGCATCTGAATTGACTTTGACTTACGATTCAAATAATACTAAGTCATCGGTAACGTGTTCTACACAAGGAACAAGCATTAGCGGCTCATCCAAGTCTTATACCATTACAACTAATGGAGCTACTACAATTGAATTAGTCTTTGGATGCTCTGCAAATACTCGTATTGATAATATATCATTGACTGTTAAAACCATTGGTGGCGGTGGCAACACTCCAACCAATTATACACTCACATATAGCGCCAACCCGGCAGCAGGTGGTACAGTTACTGTGAATAACTCAACTACAGGAACGGCATCTGTAGCTGCAAACACAGCAGCTAACATTTCTGCAGAAGCCAATAGTGGCTATGTGTTTGCCGGTTGGGAGAAGACATCTGGCGAAGGTTCTTTTGGAAATGCCAATAACGCTTCTACTACATTTACAATGGGAGCCGCGGATGCGGCAATCAGAGCTAACTTTAACCAAGCGACAACTTATGCTGTGACTTTTGACGCTGGAGCCGGAACTTTTGTTGGTAACACAGCTTTCCCGAACACAACCAACGAAAAAGCAGCTGGAACTTATCTGCTACCTTCAGCAACACCAGCAGAAGGTTATAACTTTGACGGTTGGGTAGTATCTGGTAGCAACATAGCACGAACTGGTAAATACACTGTGTCAGGTGCTGTCAGCTTTACTGCTTCGTATTCACAATTCGCAGGTCAAACAACAACGTTTGATTTTGAAGATGATGGCGCGCATAGAGCATCAGGCAACAATTCCTATACAAGTAATTCCTATTCTGAAAATGGTGCTAATATCACCATGACATATTTTGATGCCATTTCTAACAACTCAATCAGCGGAAGCTATCTTGCAAGAGGTCGTGTTAAAGACGGTACAACAAATAGCCCGGTGATGATAATTGGTCCTATTACAATTACAAATCAAACTATAACAGGAATACAATTTAAAACTAAAGGTCCCGATCTTATTACAGAGACTTTTGCCACGTCAACTGACGGAACTAATTATACAGACCAGTTAGTATTTACTTGTAGTAGTACTTCGACAGCTGATACCAAGACCAAAGGTTTGTCAATAACGGGAACTAATTTGTATTTAAAATGGACAGGAACAGTTTCTTCCTCTGTTTCAGGTAATAAAGATTTTGATATTGATGACATCGTTATTACATATACAGTTGTCAGCTACACTCCAACAGTTGCTCTTAACAACGCCAACTTCGGCACTCTCGCAGGCCCAACTAATGACGTATATACAGTAACTCCTAACGCTGGTTGCAAAATTACTGGTTATGACAAAACCGACAACGTTACTGTAACACAACAAACCGGAGATGCATTCTCGGCTTCCACATATAAAATCATTGCTACGGCAAACAATCAGACTGTAACATTTAATCTTGCACAGCGCACAGGCACAACGGTCACCTTGCATGATGGACTGAATGGCTCAACAACCACTGCCGTTAACACTTATACCGATGCAACGCTCGCTGATGTTATAGAAGGTCACTCAATAACTTCAGTCAACGGCTGGACAGCATTGGGCTGGGTTAAAAACTACACTTCAGGAGTTCCAACATTGATTACCACTTCAGAAGCTGTTGGCGAAACCACCGATCTTTATGCTGTTTACAAGAAAGGATCTAACACATTCTCAAGAATCACCAGCACTGATGATTTGGCTACCGATGGCGTTTATATGATTTGCTATAACACTAGCACTACCTATAAATTTATGAATGATGTTAGTTCAAACTTTATGGGATATACTGATGCCAACTCAGTTTCGGAAAACTCATTTGAATATGTGGCAGGTAAGAAGTTTACACTTGGTGGATCGGCTGGCGCATATACATTATATGATGGCAGCAAGTATTTAACTGCAACCAGTGGTCAGCAATACCTTGGTTTGGTATCATGCGGCACAGATGATGTTGCAAAATGGACCATTACGTTTGATAATAACAGCGCTAAGATTAAGAATAATGGTCTTACGGGTAATAACGTATATGTGAGCTATTATGTGTCTAATAATTATTTTAATATGTACACAAGCTACAGCACTATATACCTTTTCAAGCAAATTACCAACGATTTACAATACTCCATTGCTCCTACAGCTGAGAAATGTTCGTTAACTTACAATTCTAATGGCGGTGATGGTGATGATGTAATAGATAATAATAGCGGCGTAGGATACGATGCTGGCACACAAGTAACCGTTAAAGATAATGACGGTGAATCAGGAAATCCAGGTTTCTCTAAAGAAGGTCACGCATTCTTCTGCTGGAGCGACATGGAAGACGGTAATGACCCAGCTGCCACTCCTTATGAGGCAGGAGACAAGATTGTTTTAAATGCCAACACAACATTATACGCTCAATGGATTGCTAATACTCATAATTATACATTAACTTCAGATGACCATGCTGATGCAGAGTTAGTAGTTGACGGCAATACTGTGGCAGCCAATGCAAAAATAGCTTATGGTAAGGAAGTTACAGTGAATGTACTCGTTTCTAATGGTTATATTTATACGATTTCCGTTAATAACGGTGCTGTTACTGTAAACAATGACAAGTTCTTCATGCCTGATGAGGATGTTACAGTTACGGTAACAACTCAAGTTAATCCGTATCTTACAGCTACACTTTCAAGTTCTGATATGGCAAGTATAACTCTTGCTGAAGAAACTGACCCATTAGCATATGGTAAGCTTAAATACACAACAGTTAATGGTTTTTATTGGGAAACCAATGGTCAACAAAATAATGCAACCGGTACTACTAATAGATTAGGTATGATACAATTGCGAGACAGAACCAAGACCGAGAATTCTTACATTAAATTACCAGTTTTTAATGGTAAAATTGAAAGTGTTGTTCTTGCGGTTACAAATGGTTCAGCAGAGGCAAGTGACGGTGCTGCTTGTAAAGCTACTTTCAATTTCCAGACAAACAATGCAAGCGATGGATCGATTATCATTCAGGGTGGTAATACAGATGGAACTAACGAAGTCACATTAGATTTATCACAAAAATTCTGTAATACTGGTTACATTAAGGTTAATAATAATAGTAATGCAGCTCGTATTTGGAACATTACAGTAACTTACCTGCCATATGACAACTTCACAGATTTGGATCCTGCAGCAGCAATACCGACATTAGAGGCAGGAAACAATTATGCAGTTCCGTCAGATATGTCCACTACGAATTTGACAATCCCAGCTACTGCAGGTATTGTGGTTAAATCAGGCGCTACATTGACAGTTACAGGTACGTTAACAAATCAGGGTACTGCAGCCAACTTAGTTGTCGAAGACGGTGGTCAGCTTATCTGCTCAAACCCGGTGGCTGCAACAGTGAAAAAGAATATCACCAATGCATCAGCAAAAGCAGGGGAGAAATGGTACGCGATATCATCATCAGTGCACGACGACGGCGAGACATTCGAAACCATAGATAATGTCACCAACCTCACCAGCGGCACATACGATATGTTCTGCTATGATGAACCTTCAAATACCTGGTTGAACCAGAAACCTTCCACAACTCCACTCGCCGCAGGTTTCAGCACAATGATGAGAGGTCGCGGTTACATCTATCGTAACACAGCCGACAAGGAACTGGCATTTACTGGCGAAACCAATGTCGGAACAGTCGAATATGGCGACGAATATAATTATTTGGGATGTTCGAACAAAGATGAGAGACTTAAAGGCTTCAACCTCGTTGGTAACCCATATCCGCATAAGATTTATAAAGGTGTGGCTTTCGCAACGACATCTGGAACAACAACCGACACCCTTGTGACAGGTTATTACGCTTTGGAAGGCGACGGCTCATGGACAGCAAAGACAAATTCTGATGCGATTGATGTAAACCAAGCCATCTTGGTCGAAGCGACAGTATATGCAAATGGCAAAAATCTGCAGTTCAAAGACAGAACAACCGCTCCTAATGCGAAGAGCAACAACGACAACATCATGTTCACCGTCGAGAATTCGGCATATTCGGATATCGCATACGCTTGGTTCGACAATGGCAACGGCCTGAAGAAGATCGAGCACCGCAACGCCAACATCCCGATGCTTTACATCAATCAGGACGGAACCGACTACGCTATCGCTATGATGAGCGACAACACCAAGTCGTTTGGCCTCAATTTCAAGGCAAAGACAATGGGTACATATACTCTAAGCTATAAGGCAGAAGGCAATTTCGATTATCTGCACGTTATCGACCGCCTCACAGGTGAGGATGTCGACATGCTTATGGATGGCAAGTATTCATTTGTGGGCTCACCTCAAGACAATGCAGGTCGTTTCATAGTGAAACTTGGCTACGACAACGGCTCTTCGACAGGCTCAGAGACCTTTGTTTACCAGAATGGTAACGACATCATCGTTGATGGTGAGGGAACTCTCGAAGTATTCGATGTTACTGGAAGAAAAGTGATGACAACTGACATCAATGGTGTTGAGACAATCAACGGATTGAATACTGGCGTCTATATCTTTAGAGTAATCGGAGAAACTCTTAGAACTCAAAAAATTGTTGTTAGATAATCAAGAAAGGAGAAAAATACTATGAAAAAGATATTATTTGCAATAGCTATAGTAATGATGCTCGGCATGACAGCCAATGCACAACGTGACGGTTTCTTCAGCGACTACGATAACTACGATGGTGAAAGAGCAACCTATGGTTTTACTCCCAGTGTCCCTGGTGGTGACCCTGGTATCGTAGGAGACGTGACAGCCAATCCAGTTCCTGTCGGCACTGGTCTTCTCATCATGACAGCCCTCGGCGCAGGATATGCTGTCGCTAGAAAGAGACGTAAATAAAAGATAGGCTACATCAATGTAGCCTATCATGTGTGGTTATATATAGGCCCCGCGTCACATGACGCGGGGCTTGTTTTTATTCCTGCCCGTTCTTTGCGGCTTTCTTAGCTTCCTTTGCCTGTTTCTTCTTCAGCTTCTTGAGCTGGCGTTCGACAGCTTTGTCGTGGAACTTCGGGTTGTCGCCTTTGTAGCGGTATTCCTCGCGCTGCATGTTCTCGGGCTTCTCGTTGAAGACATACGTCACGCGGAAGGTGAACAGGTTGTTGTGCTGGTTGAACGTGCCGAGCGAGTTGCCATCGATGTCGTGGTATTCACGAGTCCTGATGCTGTTTAACGAATAAGAATAACGGAATCCGAGCTTCCATTTTTTGTATACGCGCAGCTTCACGTCGGCAAGGATGTTGTACTCGTTCTGGTCGTACTCGCCGCTGGTGGCTGTCACCGCGGTGCGGAGGCCGTGCTCGTATTCCTTCAAGCCCATGAGTCGGGCGTAGGAGAAGCCTACACCGGCCGATACCACGTGTTTGTCGGTGAAATATATCAAAACAGGCACCTCGCCATAGTTCATGGTAAGGTCGTATTCGCCAGTGATGATGACGCCTGTCTCAGGGTCGATCTTGTCGTCGAAATACTTGCGTCCCTGTTTTGCGCCTTTCTGGTTAAAAAGCACTTCCATCGAGAGCTCGAGGCTGAAGTTTCGCTTCTGCCAGACAGGTGCGATGACACCCACACCGGCGTTGATGCCTTTCTTGAAGTATCCCATCATCTGGTCGCCGTCGACCTGACAGATGTTGAGTCCCACAAACGCTTCACCTAAGAATATCTGGGCTTTCGCAAAATTTGTCAATGCTGCGAATGCGATGAATAATCCGATTATAAAGTACTTTTTCATATCTCGATAACGCAAAAACGTCAAAATTATTTTATTTCATGCTCAAACTGATGCGTTTTCTTGGGATGTCGACGTCGGTGACGGTCACCTTGACTTTCTGGTTGAGCTTCACCACCTGGTTCGGGTCGGTGATGTAGCTGTTCGACATCTGGCTGATGTGCACGAGTCCGTCCTGATGCACCCCGACATCCACGAAACAGCCGAATGCGGTGATGTTGGTGACTATTCCGACGAGCTGCATGCCTTGTCGCAGGTCGTTGATGGTGCGTATGTTTTTGTCAAACTCAAACACCTCGAACGTTTTACGTGGGTCGCGTCCCGGTTTCTTGAGTTCGTCGATGATGTCGTTGACGGTCTCTATTCCGAAGTCTTTCTCGATGAACTCTTTGGGGTTTATCTTTGCGATAAGTTCTTCATTGCCAATGAGTTCCTCGACTTTTACGCCGAGTTTCTTTGCCATTTTCTCGACGATATGGTAGCTCTCGGGATGCACTGCCGAGGCGTCGAGTGGCTGCTTCGCACCGTGGATACGCAAAAATCCTGCACACTGCTCGAAGGCTTTGTTGCCCAGTCGGGGCACCTCGAGTAGCTGCTTGCGGCTGGTGAAGCCTCCGTTCTCGTTGCGGTATTTCACTATGGAGCTCGCCAGCTGCGGGCCGACGCCGCTCACATACGATAGCAGCTGCTCGCTGGCGGAGTTGAGTTCCACGCCCACGGCGTTCACGCAGCTCTCCACCACGGTGTTCAGCTCGTCGCCGAGCATCTTCTGGTTCACGTCGTGCTGGTATTGTCCCACGCCGATCGACTTGGGGTCGATCTTCACCAGCTCCGCCAACGGGTCCATGAGCCTTCTGCCGATGCTCACAGCACCGCGCACGGTGATGTCGTAGTCGGGGAACTCGTCGCGGGCCACCTTGCTAGCCGAATATATCGAGGCGCCGCTCTCGTTGACCATCACCGCTGTGATGTCTCTGTCGAAGCGTATGCTCTTGATGAAGTCCTCGGTCTCGCGGCCTGCGGTGCCGTTGCCGATGGCGATGACGTCGATCTTATATGCCTGCACGAGATGTGCGATCTTTGCCGCGGCCTTGCCGTGTTCGTTTTGTGGTGGGTGAGGGTAGATGGTCTCGTTATGTATCAGAGCTCCTAACTCGTTTAATATCACCACCTTACAGCCTGTGCGGAAGCCCGGGTCGAGCGCCAACACACGTTTCTTGCCCAGTGGAGCAGCCAACAGTAGCTGACGCAGGTTCTCGGCGAACACTTTCACCGCCACCTCGTCGGCTTTCTCTTTGTATAGCGCCCGCATTTCGGTCTCCAGTGACGGCTCCAACAGACGTTTCCAGGCGTCGTCGATGGAGTCCTGCACCAGGTCGGTGGAGGCGTTGTCGTTCTTCAGAAATATGCTGTCGAGCACATTCAAGGCGTCGTTGGCCTCGATGCTGAGCTTCACCTTCAGGAGGCCTTCCTCTTCGGCACGGAACAGCGCCAGAATCCTGTGTGACGGCGCCTTCGCGATGGGCTCCTTGAAGTCGAAGTATTGTTTGTAGGTCTGTGCCTCGGCTTCCTTGCTCTTCACCAAAGTCGACGAGATGATGCCGTCACGATGGTATATCTTACGTATCCTGTTGCGTCCGTTGATGTTTTCGGAGATCCACTCCGCCATGATGTCGCAGGCGCCCTTCAATGCCTCTTCCTCGTTGTTGACTTCTTTTTCCTTGTTGATGAAGCGTTTGGCGAGGCTGTTCACGTCGTCGCTGTTCTGCGACATGATGAGTTTTGCCAATGGTTCGAGCCCTTTCTGGCGTGCGATCTCAGCCTTGGTGCGGCGTTTCGGCTTGTAGGGGAGGTAGAGGTCCTCGACATCCTGCAAAGTCTCGGCGTCAGTTATCTGTCGCTCGAGCTCGGGTGTCAGTTTCTCCTGCTCGGCAATCGATTTCAGCACAAATTCCTTGCGTTTCTCGAGTTCGTCGAGCTGCTCGAGGCGTTTCTTCACCTCCGCCACAGTCTCCTCGTTCATGGTGTCGGTCATCTCCTTGCGGTAACGCGCGATAAACGGCACCGTCGCACCCTCACCTAGCAGCTTTATCACATTTTCAGCCACTCTAGGTGTAACTCCAAACTCTTTCGATATTTTATTTATAAAATCCATAATCAATTCCAGATTCCCCATGCTGCCTCCGCTTGCAACGTCAACATTTTCAATCCGTTATACACACTGGCACCGTGTTTTTTCGCCTCTCTCATAAACATCGTCTCCTCCGGGTTGTAAATCAGATCGATGAAGACATTGCTCGCATCCGCTGTAGCGTAGGGCAGGTCGAGCATCTCATCCGATTTTGGAAACATCCCGACGGGTGTTGCATTGATAATCAATTCATTAGAATTGAATCCAACACTTTTCAGATGTTGATATGAGTCGTTTTTTCTCGATAAATCCTCAAACTCTATTTCTTTCTTTTTCAGAACGAATTTCACGGCTTCCGACGCGCCGCCAGTGCCGCAGACGTATGCTTTTTTGATATTCTTTCCGGCGAGTGCCTCGTCAAGAAGCCCTTGAAAACCGATGTAATCGGTGTTGTAGCCCGCCAATTTCCTTTCGTCATCTATTTTCACCACGTTGACGGCTCCGATTTGTTTTGCGTTTTCGTCGACAAAAGAAAGGTATTGAAAAATCTCTTTTTTATAAGGATGTGTTATTGTAAAGCCTTGTAAATCAGGATATTGCATCAAAATATCTTTGATGCTTTCAAGTTTTTCGATGTCAAAATTGATAAAAAAGCAGTCCAAAGCCTCATTTTTAAACTTATTGTTAAAATAAGCCATTGAAAATGAATGACTTAAAGGATGTCCGATGAGTCCGTAGTTCCTCATGATTCTAACTGATTCCAAAAACTGCTCCAAATCCCAATGTACACAGCACTCCGACGATGATGCTGGCCAGAATCACGCCACCGATGACGGCCAGTACGCTTTTCTTGAAGTCCATATCGAGGAAGCTGGCGGCTAATGTGCCTGTCCATGCGCCTGTGCCCGGCAGCGGTATGCCGACGAAGAGGAGCAACGCCCAGTAGAGTCCGCGACCGGCTTTTTCCTGAAGCTTCTGACCGCCTTTGTCGCCTTTCTGTATGCACCAGGTGCAGAAACCACCTATGACTTTCTTGTCTTTGCCCCATTCAAGCACCTTGCGGGCGAAGAAATAGATGAAAGGCACCGGCAGCATGTTGCCGATGGCTATGATGACATAGCTCCAGAGCAGGCTGAAGTCGGGGTTGGCGGCGTGTATGCCGTAAGCCACCGGTATAGCGCCACGCAGCTCGATGAGCGGCACCATCGAAATCAAAAATATGTAGATATAGTTTTTCATCTGTTGTGTTTTCTGTATTCTTCAATCAAATCCATGATGGCAGGGTTGCTGGTGAGGTTCTCGGCGTCGAAGTTCAGGAACTCGATGTGTCCGTTGTAGTCCGATTGCAGTGCCATCTCCAGCGTCAGGAGCCCCGACTCGGTCATGTCCTGCGCAAAGTAGAGAAACGCCTTGCGGTACAGCAGCGGCGCGTTGTTGGGCAGCATCTGCAGGCCGCGCTCCAGCGACTCCATCGCCTTCTCAGCATCGTCTTTCAGCACGTGGCACTCCATCATCGAGATGTATACGTTCTCGTCGTAAGGGTTGAGGTCCAAAATCTCGTTTACGAACTTCAGCGCGTTGTCGTATTCCCCTATTTTGTTGTATTCCTCGATGATCACATACATATAATCGGTGTTGTATGGCGACAGCGTGTGTGCATGTCGTAGGAACTTGATAGCCGAATGCGGGTTGTTCTCGTCGCTGAGCAGGAAGCCTATCCCGGCGTAAGCCTCAGGCAGGTTCTCGTCCATCGACATGGCTTTCTTGAAGATCTTCAGAGCGTCTTCCTTCTCTCCAAGTTTGGCCTTCGCCTCGCCGTATAGACAAAGCAGCAGTGCCGATTCGGCGTTGTAACGGAACGCTTCTTCCACTAAAGTTATGGTGTCGGGGAAGCGGTCGAGCTCGTTGAAAGCCGTCGCGATGTCGATATACCCTTTTTTATAATGCGGGTCGATGGAGACCGCATATTCGAACTGCTCGACGGCGTTTTCGAGGTCGCCCATGCGCACGTAGCAGTTGCCCAATGCCATCCAGGCCGCCTTGCTGTACGGGTTTTTGTCGATTTCCTTATGGAAAAACTCCACGGCCTCGTCCATCCTCTGCAGGAACGAGAAGCAGTTTCTTATCTCAAAATATTGATTGTCAATGTCTTCGGCTTTATCCAGACCTAAGATGAAGAACTTCAGCGCGTTCTCCATGTCGCCCAGATTCTCATATTCCTCGGCGATGTAGTTGTAGATGTCCTCACAATCTCTGAACTCCAGCTCTTTCGCGGCTTTCATATAGGCGTTGATCGATTTCTGGTGCTCGCCTAAGTCGGAATAGCACACCGCCAAGGTGATTTGATAATCAGCATCGTTGCGGTCCAAATCGGAGTTTTTCAAGGTCGAAAGAGCCTCTTTTGCATGCGAGTTGGCGAGAAGCTGTTTTGCCTTTATGATGTTGATCAGAGGGTTGTTAGGATGATATTTTACAGCAAAATCGGCTGCGATATTGGCCTTTTTGATGTTGTTCTGCTGAAGATAATGCTCCAAAATGACGTTCAACTCATCGACGTCGAAATAGCACGACTGATGATGCTTTACCATCTCCTCGAAACGGTTTACCAGCTCCTTCACGTCCATATCGTCGTCCAAAAAGTTGTCGTCGTCAAACATTTTTCCAATTTTTTGCAAAAATACGAAAAATTTGATGTCCGAAACAAGATTTTATCAAAGAAGTTTGCATCATTAAAATAAAAGTATTATTTTTGCGAAAATAATTGTTGAAACACAAAAATTGGTGATATGAAGAAGCTTTTAATTGTATTTTTGACGATTTTGATGGTCTGTGTCGGATCTGAAGTGTTTGCGCAAGGAGAGAGTAAGATCAAGATTTCCAACAGGAATGCCAAAGATCTCGTCCAGCAGATAAAAGACAATCCGAATGCCGAGGAGCTTTATCTTTTCAGAAACGGTCTCGACTCGATTCCTGAGGAGATAGGCCTGCTGAAGAACCTCAAAGAGCTCACCGTCAGCTCCAACCGCATCACTTACGTGCCGCCTGTCATCTGCACTCTGACCAATCTGGAGAAGATCTCGTTGAAAAACAACAACATAAAGCAGCTGCCTGCTGAGATAGGCAACCTAAAGAACCTCACCGAGTTGGATCTTGACGGCAACGAGCTCGAGGAGCTGCCTGAATCGATCTGCGACCTGGAAAACCTTACGTATTTGTCGGTTACAAACAACAAGCTGTACTATCTCCCGCAGAATATCGGCAATCTGCAGAGCCTCCAGTTCCTGTATATCGGCCGAAACAGCCTTCAGGAGCTGCCTGTATCGATTGCAAATCTTACCGAACTGGTGGAGCTTAACATCGCAGGAAGCGGACGTATGCTGGTGGTACCTAATATGGAAAACTGCCACAAGCTTGAGACATTGTTTATCGACAGCAGCACCTTGTTCGACGACTCGTTCAACCCACGCAGCCTGCCACGTCTGGAGGTGAGAGTGCTGCCGTAAAAATTTCATATTGTTTGGAAAGTTTGAAAAAATATAATATCTTTGCGAAAATTTTTAGATTATGCCATTGATTAAATCTATTTCCGGATTTCGCGGCACTATTGGCGGCAGGCCGGACGACGGGTTGACTCCGATTGACATCGTGAAGTTGACTTCTGCTTTTATTTGTTTGATCAGACGCGGCGGTGTCAAACGTCCGCGTATCGTCGTCGGTCGCGACGGCCGTCTCTCAGGTACCATGGTCAACCAGCTGGTCTGCGGAAACCTGCAGGCTATGGGTGCCGACGTCATCGACATCGGGCTGAGCACCACACCGACGACAGAGATTGCTGTCACCGAGCTGAAAGCCGACGGCGGCGTGATACTCACAGCATCGCACAACCCGAAAGAGTGGAACGCTCTGAAACTCCTTGATAACAAAGGCGAATTCATCGACGCAGCCGACGGAAAATGGCTGCTCGAGAAGGCCGCTAAAGACGAATATGAGTTCTCGCCAATCGACGAGATAGGCACCTACACCTTAGCAGAAGGCTGGATCGAACGTCATGCCGACATGGTATGCAAATTGCCACTCGTAAAGAAAGAACTTATCGAGAAAGCCAACCTTAAAGTCGTGGTCGACGGCGTCAACTCCACTGGCGGCATCGCTATCCCGATGTTACTCAAGAAGTTAGGCGTGAAAAACGTGATCGAGCTCAACTGCGAGGTGACAGGCAAATTCGCCCACAACCCAGAACCGTTGGCAGTCAACCTCGTTGACACCTGCGCCAAGGTGAAGGAATTTGGCGCCGACCTCGGCATCGTCGTCGACCCAGATGTCGACCGTCTAGCTTTTATCAATGAAAAAGGTGAGATGTACGGTGAGGAATACACCCTTGTGACAGTGGCTTCATACATCCTTGAACATAAGAAAGGCAATACTGTCTCCAACCTCTCATCGACACGTGCCTTGCGCGACGTTACCAACGCGGCGGGCGGCAAATATTCAGCAGCTGCCGTCGGCGAAGTCAACGTGGTGGCCAAGATGAAGGAGGTGGGTGCTGTCATCGGCGGCGAAGGCAACGGCGGCGTCATCTATCCTGAGATACACTACGGCCGCGATGCCCTCGTCGGTGTCGGCTTGTTCCTGACGTATCTCGTTGAGAATCATTGCACTGTGTCGGAGCTGAAGAAGAAATTCCCTCTGTATCACATGTCGAAAAATAAGATACAACTGACGCCTCAGACCGACGTCGACGGCATCTTGGCAAAGCTCGCCGACAAGTTCAAGAACGAGCAGGTGACCACCATCGACGGCGTGAAGATCGACTTCGCCGACGGCTGGGTGCATCTCCGCAAATCCAACACAGAGCCTATCATCCGTGTGTATTCTGAAGGCAAATCCGAAGCTGAAGCCGACAAACTGGCACAGATGATGCTCGATGAAGCTAAGAAACTTATGTAGTTTGAAGTTTTAAGTTTGAAGTGTGGAGTTATAATTACTCCAAACTAAAAATAAAGAAATGAAAAGCAAGCATCACAGAAGAAATTACAAGTATCACGCGATAACGTTCAAGTTGTCGCAAGGGCAGTACAAATCGCTCAAAAACTACTGCAAGGCGCGAAAGACCACGCCCATCAAGCTGATAAAGAAAAACATCGAGCGGTTTATCTCACACTACGAATACGGTGTGCCGCCCGAACTGTATCTCTGTGAAAACCAACTGGATTTGTTTGAGAATCTTACCGATTAAACGGTATTCGATTAGTGATAGAGCGTCCCAAAGTGACCTCATCAGCATACTCTAAGGCATCGCCAACGGCGATGCCTTTTGCTATCGCCGTGATCTGTCCTTCGAATTGCTTTAACATCTTGGAAATGTAATAGTTGGTGGTGTCGCCCTCGATGGTGGCAGGCAACGCCAGAACAATTTCGCGGAAGCTTTCTCTCAAAGTTCTGTCGACCAACTCCTTGATTCTCAAATCGTTAGGCGAGATACCATTGATGGGGTCGATGACACCGCCAAGCACATGGTAAACACCGTTGAACGAGCCGGTGCGCTCAATGGCCATCACATCACGCATGTCGGCTACAACACAAAGCAACTCATTGTCTCTCTTGGGGTTAGAACATATCGAACAATGTTCGCTGTCGCTTATGTTATAGCATTTTTTGCATAAAACGATATTGTTTCGCATGCTTAACAGCGACTGCGAAAGCGACTCGGTGACCACTTTCTCCTCGCCAAGCAGGTGCAAAGCGAGCCTCAGAGCAGTCTTACGTCCGATGCCAGGCAGCTTCGAGAGCTCGTCGACGGCTTTTTCCAGTAATATCGAAGAATATTCCGCCATCTTATTCGTAATAATCGCAGAACTTCACGTAGTCTTCCATGTTCTGACGGCCATATTTCTCAGCCAGTTTGAAATAATAGCAGGCCATGGTGTAGTCGTTGCTTCTTCTGTAAATCAGACCGATGTTGAAATACGGATCGGCATAATCCTGTTTGATCTCAATGGCTTTGTTCCAGTCGGCGAAGGCCTTCTCCTGGTTGAAATTGTTGCTGTAGGCGCATCCGCGATAATAATATGCCTCGTAGTTGTTCTCGTCATATTTTATCGCCTTATCGAAATAACCGATCGCTTCGTCGATTTCCGAAGTGTACAGATAATCAATGCCTTTGTCGAGGTAAACCTTCGATTTTTCAGGATTAGGTCCGCAACTGACCATCAAAACCGCTAATGCCAAACTTGCAAAAAATAATGTCTTTTTCATATAATTATATTTAATTCATTCTAAAAATAGATCCAGTGCCATACCCATTCATTTCCAGTGTTATACTCGATGGCCGGGAAAGGCACCTTAAATATGTTCAATACTTTAAACGTATATTTCAACACTTTATTGTTTGTCGGAATCTTGGTAAAATCAACGTCAAGCGAGAAGAAGAACTGTCGCTGGCGGTCGTAGTAGGGTATAGGTATGCCGTTGTGTTCCAATGCGTTGTCGAAGCCGCCCGTCATGCCGGTGGCGCCGTAGCCGAAAGCGAAGTTGAGCCATGCCGGAAACTTGCTTTCCTTGTTGAGAAACAACGACTTGATGTTAAACGACGCCCACAAGGTCTGTCCGTTGTAGTCTTTGATGGTCTGCTGAATGAAATTCTCTCCCAGCAAATCGGGACGGTAGTCGGGGAACTCGGTGGTATGGAACGAATACTTCAACGTGATGCGTTGCTCATGCCACAGAAACTGCTGCCCGACAAACAATCCGCAGCCCAAGGTGTTGGCAGCCATGTCGCCCCACGAGAAGCCCCAGCCGTCGGAGAATCCGTCGAAGACCTCTACAGTGGTGAGGAAGGCGAGACCCAGCGTGCCGCCCAGCCATATCGAGCGTGTCTCGTCCAAGCCTGCGTCGCGCAAAAGCTCGTAACCGAACGAACCCACGATATACGAGGTGGTGCCGTGTCCCATCTTGTCCATCTGCAGCCACTCGGCGTTGTCGTTGTAGAAATGGAAGCGCGACTGCGGATAGTCGGCGTACCATGCGAAGTACAGCCCTGTCATCGAGGCGGCATACAGACCAGCCTCAACACCCAGGACGATGCCCACGTTGCGCCTGACACGTGCCTTGTCGACCAGCGTATCCTGCGCTGATGCCGATAACACACTGATAATCAATAATATCGCTAATAACGCCTTCTTCATTTTTCTAGTCGCCTGCGGCGAGAAATCTTACAAAATCTAATTTAAAATCTATCAAAACTTTTCGTAGAATATTTTGTTTGATTTTTTAAAAGATTTTGTTTGATTTCTGCCCTTTAGGGCATCCCTTTAAGATGCAATTTATTGCATCTTTGAATTAATTATATCAGTTACTGTTTTTACAATTTCTTTTAATTTCTTCTCATCTTTCGCTTCACACAAAAACCTCAGATACGGCTCGGTGTTTGATGGTCTGATGTTTAACCAATAGTCTTGATAATCAAGACGATAGCCGTCAAAATCGAGGAAGCACTCAGGCTTTTCGATGCCCATGAAATGGTCGCGCACGGCATCCATTGCTTCCTGTTTCTTCTCAATCTTGAAGTTGATCTCACCAGAGTTGTAATATCCTGATATCTCTTTGATAATCTGTGACATACACTTGCCTTCGGCTTTGAATTTTGCCAGAAGCCTCAGCACCAGCAGTGCCGCCATGATGCCTGAGTCGGAGTAGTAGAAGTCGCGGAAGTAATAGTGCCCGGCGAGTTCGCCACCGAAGCAGCCGTCGAGCTCACGAAGCTTCAATGCTGCGTAGGCACGCCCCACACGCCAAGTGACCACTTCAGCGTTGTAAAGCTTGCCGAGATATTCCTGAATGGCTCGTGACGACCTAATATCTTGAAGCACAATGCCTTTCTGGTGTTTCTCGCCAAGGAAATAGTTGCCTAAAAATGCAATTATCAGGTCCGGACTGATGAACTGGCCTTTCTCATCGATGAAAGTGATACGGTCGGCATCACCGTCGAAAAGAAGTCCGATGTCGCATTTGTTTTTCAACACCAGTTCCTTGATCTGCTCCTGATTCTCAGCCTCCAATGGGTTCGGCTCATGACCTGGAAAACGTCCGTCGAGGGTGTCATTAATATAATAAGGAGTGTCGCCAAGCAGTTTCTTGACAAACAGATTCGATGCTCCGTTGCTGCAGTCGATGGCGACTCTCAATTTGCTCAAGTCACCGAGGTATTGACGCTGATACTCAATATATTGTGCATATACATCAATCTCTTTTGTGACACCTCTTTGGGCTGCGACGACAGCTTTTTTATCTGATTCTACGAGTTTCTCTAGTTTGTTCAAGCCGGTGTCATAACCCACAGGTTTGGCATCTTTCGCACTGATTTTGAATCCGTTATGGTTCGACGGGTTGTGCGATGCGGTGATCATCACCGACGCCTCATAGCCGTATTTTGCTGTTGTCCAGTAAATCATCGGGGTGGTGGAGAGGCCAACGCTGTCCACGTTGACACCACGATCGTTCAAGCCTTTGGTGAGTTGGGCAAAGGCAGTGTCTGACGACAAACGCATGTCACGTCCCACCAAAAAAGTCTTGGCAGGCAATATGTCCGGCAGGAAATAGCCGATTCTGTATGCTGTCTCCTCGTTGAGGTCGCTGCCCCAAACGCCTCTGATGTCGTATGCTTTGAATGCTTTCATCTGTATATCTTGTTTTTGTTCAATGCTTTCCTGTATTTATCCGCGTTGCGGTTGTGCTCCGTGATGGTCTTTGCAAACACATGGTATCCCGAGAGGTCGTCCTTGGCGCAGAAATAGAAATAGTTATGCTTTTCGGCGTTCAACACCGCATCGATGGCCGCTATCGACGGGATGCATATCGGCCCCGGCGGCAAACCTGCGTATTTGTAGGTGTTGTAAGGCGAATCGATGTTTTTGTGCACATCCAGAACACGTCTGATGTTGTAGTCACCCAAGGCATAAACCAGCGTGGGGTCGGCCTGTAACGGCCAGTGTTTTCTTAATCTGTTGAGGTAAACGCCAGCAATCGTTGGCATTTCCGACGTCTTGGTGGTCTCTTTGTCGACGATGGAAGCCAATATCGAGACCTCTCGTGGAGTAAGGTTCTTGTCCTGCGCTTTCTGTAACCTCGTCTCGTTCCAAAAGATGTCGTATTCGGCCTTCATCCTGTCGACGAAATCGTCGGCGCCGGTGTTCCAATAAAACTCGTAAGTGTTTGGAATAAAAAGAGTTGCGTCGACGTTCTCCTCGTGAATCTCGTTGATTATCGACAACGAATCGGCCTCAATCTGGTCCTCGATGCGTCCGGCAAGCTGTTCCACGGTGCGCATGTTGTTGAAAACAACCTTCACCGGCGTTTGATAGCCCATGCGTAACATGTTGATTAGCTGCTGGTTAGTCATTCCATCTGTCAATACATATCGTCCAGGATGCACGTTCTCGTCGTAATGCGAACGTTTTACGAGCCATTCGAACGCCCTCTGGCTTGTCAACACATTCAAGGAATAAATCTCATCCTTAACATATTGATAATCAGAGCCTGTCGGGATGTACAGCGACACGCTGCAGCCGTCGGTGGTCTTGATTATAGGCTTCGTGATATACAAGTAATTATTGACGAAAAACGCAGCCACGATGGCGGTCAGGATAAAAAACGACACAAAAACCGTACGTCTGACTTTACGGTTTTTCTTTCGATGGTCGTTATATGTATATCTCATCCTATCCATTCCGTCTCTTGTTAATATATTGATACTCAATCTGATCCACAAATCCAGAGGCTGTCTTGCACCATTGTTTGCGCACTCCGCAGCGTTCGAAGCCTAGCGACTCGAAGAGGAGCATGCTCTCGGTGCTGCTTACCATAACTAACGCATATAACTGATTGAGTAACAATGTGTTGAAGCAATAATCCAAGAGCAGCGTTATCGCTTCTTTGGCATAGCCTTTGCCCCGATGGTTCTTGTCGATCATTATCCCGATGCCGGCGCGCTCGTTGAACTCGTCGTAGTCATAGATGTCGATGCATCCCACGGTGTCGCTGCTTCGGTTGTCGTCGATCATCATGCGAAGCTGCTTTTCCGACACTAAGTCGTTGTTATTCAACAGAAACTCCT
>Ga0310696_10003935_pt1 | contig 18360 bp, 8 predicted proteins | sample AusTroGonzalo_MG_4_FD_203885 | JGI IMG/M metagenome (GOLD analysis project Ga0310696, IMG submission 203885) | Bovine rumen microbial communities from tropical cattle in Woodstock, Queensland, Australia - Gonzalo_02 (v2) (version 2) | ecosystem: Host-associated > Mammals > Digestive system >...
TGAAGTGGAGACCAACGATTCGACGGCTGTTCGCTTGGGAGCCAAGGCTTGGGAGTCATTACGTCCCGAACCACTAACTTGGTATGAGAACTCGGTATATGACCTTGTCAAAGAATTCACTTCCAGTCCCAAGTTAGCATCAATGATTGCCTTCGTAAATGCCGTAGGGTCTGAGTTTGTGGCTACCACACCCGCACGCGATTTGGATGACAGTAAGTTCGATTTCGGCCCTATTTACCAGTTTGCCAGTTGGAATATGCTGGAGGGCGTACGTCTTCGTATCGGCGGTACGAGCACTGCCAAGTTACATCCGCAGTTCTTCTTCCGCAGTTACTTCGCATTTGGTACCACCGATCTGCGCCCCAAGTATAACCTTACACTCACTTATGCCTTCGACAAGCATAAGCACCAGCCGTACGACGGGCAGCGACATCATATCGAACTGATGGGACAGTACGACGTGGAGGAGCCCGGACAATTGACGGATGTGATCCGCCGTGACCATATTTTGATGTCCATTCCAACGAGCACACCGACGCTCGGATTTTATCAGTATGTCTTCCATGCCAAGGTGGACTATATGAAAGAATGGCGGAATAAATTCTCCATCCGGGCAGGTTTCGATTTTACAAACAACACAGCGGCCGGAGTGCTCAAATACAACCGCATGGACTGGACCATGAATGCCGATTCTACGTGGAGTAACACAATGACCGACATCGGTTCGTACCGCACATACGAGGGTAAGTTGGAATTCCAATACTCGCCGGGAAGCCGTATTTATATAGACCGAATGGGTATCGAGAGTCCGTTCGCGCTCGAGAAAGATGCGCCTACGTTCAAGTTGACGCACTATATCGGTTACCTCGACGACCGGCATAACGGTGGCGACGGATTCCTCTATAACAACACCGAGTTCCTTTTTGACAAACGTTTTTGGTTCTCCGCCTTCGGCCACCTCGACCTGCGTGTACAGACGGGTATGGTATGGCAGAAAGTGCCGTTCACTAAGCTGTATATCCCAAGGAGTAGTACCAGTATTTTCCTAGCCAACCGCGCCTTCAACCAAATGAAACCGATGGAGTTTATGATGGACGAGTACGTTGCGCTGTATGCCACTTATTTCTTCAAAGGTTGGATCATGAACCGCATACCGGGCATCAACAAACTCAAACTGCGCGGTGTCGTATCCTTCTCCGGTATCTACGGCGGTTTGACCAAGAAGAATAATCCCTACCTGGAAACAGGAAGCGGTCTGTACGAGTTCCCGCATACACCATGGGAGAACGGCATCGTAGATAACGCCTTTGATCATGACGGGTACATCAAAGACGGATACCGCACGTCTTCGCCTATCGGCAAATTGCCATACATGGAGATAACAGCGGGATTTGAGAATATATTCAAGTTTATTCGCATTGATTATATACGTCGTATCACGTATAATGACTACGAACTGCCGTATATGATACAAAAATTAGAACCCGATCCCGAGCACCCGACGCTCTATAGGCCGGCCTTCAATGAAGACGGTTCTCCGCAGATGATTCACGGTCGGCGGCGTATAGGCGCGTGGGGACGAAACGGCGTTAAGATAACAGTCAGATTCTCGTTGTAGAGTACAGAATACATAATACAGTACAGACCGAATATGAATTGGAGAAAAAACATATTTATTGTTATTCTTTGCTCTTTGTTCCTTGTTCCCATAGGGGCACAGACGAAAGACACGAATATCCAGTTGAAATTAGACGAAGCGAAAGCCCGTCTGGAGGATTTCAATACTGAGTACAAAATGGACTCTCTTGATCAGGAGAAACTACCTCGTGTGGTATCGGGTGGTTTGTTCGCCGGCGTGAACACCAGTAATTTTATAATCACTCGTGATCATCACACGATGAGTTCCTACATGCGCGTGGGAGGCGAGTTGGGAGGATTCCTTGATTTTTATGTTACCAAACATTTTGCTGTTCAACCGCAGGTTATTTTTACGGCCCATCAGAATTATTTTGAGGCGACCGACACCACGAATCATCTATGGTCATTCGGGGCGGAGATTCCGATTTATTTCTTAGGTCGTTACGGTTCGTTAGATAAGGGTTATATCCAGTTCGGAGGCGGTCTGTTCACGCATTTTACCTTTGCTTCCAACGTAGCCGGCAAGTATAAGAACATCGATGAATCAGACGCGACGGTCTCCACTTCGCCACAACAAGCCAGAATGGCCGATAACTACGATTATAGCCGTCTATATAGCTTGCATAACAACCATTTCGGTGTGTGCCTGCTAGTCGGCTATGAGTGCTATTTTGGAATGTTCATCAATGCGACTTACAAAGTCAGTTTTTCGGACATAGCAGGGTTCTACAAGGAGATGAAGGGCTCGGAAGTGGCCAACGCGCTCATCTATCCGCAGTCGGTTAGTTTGAATATAGGATATAGGTTTAGGTAAGAGGTAAAAGGTAAGAGGTAAGAGGTAAGAGATGAGATATAAAAGAAATTGGATAGTATTCGGGTTGTTTGCCCTAATGGTATTTGGCAAAACCCTGTTATTTGACCATTTTGCCTTCCGCGAGTGGGATTTTGAGCCGACGGCGTTGAGTATGCTGTATAAGTTAGCTGCCGCTATTTTCTTTGCGTCTTTCGCCTTCCTGCTGCGCGATAAGAGATGGCTCATTCCGCTGTCGGTAGTGATTGATACATGGTTTATCGCCAACCTTGTATATATGCGCAATAATCATATATTGCTGGACGGCGAGGCGTTTAATATGGCAGGCAACCTGCACGGTTATTTCTGGTCGGTGCTCATCTATATAGAGTGGGGTATAGACCTTTTATTCTATGGTTTAACAGCGCTTTTCTGCTTCATCTATCTTTATACGAAGCAGAGTGAGCGCAGTTGGCAGACCTGGTTGATTCTCTGTGTTTTGGGACTTCTGCCGTTGGGATTTGAACGGGCCACGCATGTTTACGGTCAGAATTTCCCGAAGACGGTAGCCTCGACCTCTATCCTTTACGCTCCGTATTATATCGTGGCGGACTATAGGCTTATGATTAGTGGTATACAACCTGAACGCCCCATGACAAGCGAGGATTATGTGACGATGAAGGCGTTCGATTGCGGCGAAGACTCCGTAGTCTTGGACAGTCCGCTCATTATCGTACTATTAGAGAGTTTGGAGAACTGGGTAGTAACGCCGGAGATAATGCCGAATCTATATAGGTTGACGAATAATAATCACGTTTTTTATGCCAATCGTATCCATACGCAAATCGTCGGTGCTCCCTCAGCTGACGGACAGATGTTGGTTAATACGGGTCTGCTACCCATTACTGCCGGCGGTACCTGTCTGCATTATTGGCAAGACACCTATCCGGCGATTATGAAACTGGCACCGGAAACGCCTATATGTCTGTTGCCGCATGACACATGTGTATGGAATCAAACGAAGATGTCGCCCGCTTATGGGTATGATTCGACCATTTGTTATAGCGATGTAGACACCATCCTGTTCCAGAAACTGGATAGCTTGGTGGATGAAGGACACCGATATATCCAATGTATCACACAATCTACTCACGCACCTTTTGTTAACGAGAAATACAGCCGCCTTCTGTTGCCCAAATCGATGCCGTGGGTGATGTATAATTTTATCCGAGGTTTTAATGCTCTCGATGAAGGCTTAGGTTATTTCATTCGAAAAATAGAGACGGATTCCGTGTTACAGCAATACACTATTGTCTTCACCGGTGACCACCGTATCTTACATTATGAGAAACGGCAACAAATGCAGCGCTATTCCGACAAGCACGGAATGGGTTTGAATCCGATGGACGATTGTCTGCCGCTCATTATCTGGTCGCCGCGCATTACTGGCAATCCGCGATATACCGAGGATGCGTACCAAATGGACATGTATCCGACCTATCGTGCGCTGGTGGGCGCAGAAGACTACCGCTGGAAAGGATTCGGTATCAATTTGATGGACAGCACACAAAAACGCGCCATCTGTGAAGACGACGCGTATCTCTTGTCCGATAAGTTACTGAGAAACGATTACTTCAGCCACTAACCAACTCTCGCTGCAATACAGAAACAGCCGGCCATGATAAGGAACACTCCGAGCCAATGAATCGGAGCGACATGCTCGTGGAAAACAATCATTCCGGAGATGACGCTGAAGACGAAGCCGAGACTCGTCAGCGGATAGACCAGCGAGAACGCGTATTTATTGAGCAGCCAGAGCCAGAATACATTCGCACCGATAAGAAGCCAAAGGCCGCTCTGCAGGTACATATTGGCGAATAGATGGCCTACGTTGCGCCATGTCCATGTGAAGGGACTGACCGACGCCATACCGAGTTTGAGTAACAACTGTCCAGCTACAGACGCGGCCTGCTGGACAAGCATGAAAAGCAATAAATAGAATATTTTCATACGATTATTCCGTGCTTTAATTTATAAGATTCTTGTATATCGCGGTATCGCAAGATGACCTCGTCTATCACGCTTTCCCAAGAACGAGAGATTGTTTTGGACGCCTTGGTACCCACTCTTGCTATCAACTCGGGTTTCTCCATGAGAGTGATAATACGGCGTGCATATTCTTCTGATACATTGGGCGAAACGAATCCATTGATGCCGTCCGAGATGGCTGTAGCTGCCGTAGAACCCTCCAACATAAGCGAGGGAGTATGCATGGCTGCCGCTTCGCGGACCACTAATCCGCAGGTATCGTACAGGGACGGGAAGATAAACAGATCCGATGCGGCATAGATACGTTTGAGTCGTTCGCGGTCATGAATGTTTCCGAGCAGCGTCACTTTAGATGCCAAACCGAGGGCTTTGATTCGATGACGGATCTCACGTACCGCGTAGCCTGTCCCGACCATGAAGAGTTGGAAGGGCTTGTCCTTAATCAATGCCAAAGACTCTAAGATAAAGCCGATATTCTTCTCCCATGTATGCTGTCCGACGAAGAGCAGCATGGTCTCATCGGGTTCGAGACCCAACTCCTCCCGCATGTCCGCACGCATGGCTTCGATAACGGCGGTTGGCGCGTAGAAATCATTCCCGTTCTCCACAACTTCCACATGTCCTTTATAACCGTATTCGCGGAGCGTTTCCTCCACCGCCGGCAGCGGAATCCATACCTCGTCTGCCAACTCAAAGAATCGGATGATATGCTTCACCATCCAATCCACCACTTTCTCGCTCTTCACATTATGCTCGAAATCCTGACGGTACTTAGAGTGGAAGGTAGCAATAAGAGGAATCCTCTGTTCACGCGCGGCGCGCAGTGCCAAGTCGCCCGTCGTAAACGGACAATGAGCATGCACTAACTCGAATTGCATCTTCCTCCATTGGTTCCAAAAGCGGAACGAGATATACGGCAATCCGAAACGATAAGGATGACGGAAGGGAATAGGTATCGATGAATAACGATAAATGGGATACGGCGCGGCATCCAACACATCCTTCGACTTAGGCGCGTATGGAGTCACAACTGCCACATCGTGCCCTTTCTCATGCAGCCAATAGGCGTAGTTCTGCGCCGTCATGCCTACACCGTCGAGAATTGGAGGAAAATTATCGTTAAAAATACCGTACACGCTGTGTTTTGATGGTTTTAGATTTACGATTTCAAATTTAGCGGCGCAAAGGTACAAAAAAAATCCCACATATGCAAATATATGCGGGATTTTTCGAATTATTTGTTATTTTTGTAGCCCAAACTTACCTCCTTTGGCGATTTTCTTGGTCTTGGAATCATAGAAGACATAGAAATAAATTTTCCCGGGTGCGGCAGTAAAGATAATTCCGTCCGCTCCTGGATCAGCTCTCAACAGACGTTGCTCACCTTGTTGGTCTACTTCAACTACAACATCGCCCGGGTCAGCTACCGGCAGCGTCTGTATCATCTGAAGACTACCGTTCATGTCGTAGATGGCAATCTGTATTCCGACACCAATCGTCACGGCTTTGTATTGTCCGCCGCCAATGGGGAAGAACAGGTAGTCATCCGTGTCAGCCGTACTACTCGGCGTCCACGCAGCGTATTGGAACTCTAATACATAAGTCATTGACTGACCGTTCTGCGCCTCGGTGTATATCTCCACCTGCTTGCCGTTCTCTATCTCTTGTTCCATTCCCAGTTCCCACTCGGCTAAAGTGTCCACAGTGGCTGCTTCTATCTGCGGAAGAATGGCTCCTTGTGGCAGAATAACGGTGTAGTGCAGACTATCCATATGGAAAGCGCGTACCTCTTTGTCGTCCAGCCAAATCATCTTAAGACGTGCCTCTGCGGAGAGAAGAATCTGTTGGGTAATGGTATATACTTTGATGCTGCCGTCCGGCGCCGTCACGAAGATTTGCAGCACATTATCTTCGACAGATACGGATACAGTTGCGCCCTCGTCTTCCGGAATAGCTATGATATCTTTGATGCTGCAGAGCGAAGCAGAGTCGGTGCCTACCGGATAAACAATCGTATATTCAAGACTGTCGCGGTGGAAGCCGGTAATAGTTGCGCCTAATACCTGCAAGTCTTTGAGATAGCAGTTGGGCGAAAGCATATGCGCGAAAGTAAGCGTATACTCGGATATCGTCATGCCGTCTCCGGCCGTTACAGTGATGAGCAGTTGGGTGTCACCGTTCCATGTGGTGTCAACCTGCTGTTGCTCGTCGCCTGTTACCCATGTGATGAGCGGAAGCGGTTGACCGAAGTATACCGTGTCGTTGTATTCGAATACTTCCGGAGAGAAACCGGTCTGCAATTTATCATCTATGTTGAGCGCAAGCAGTAAAGCGTTCTCGGAAGGAGCGAAAGTGAAATTCAGCGTGTATGTATGCGTGGTTACACCGTCTTCTGCCGTCACAGTGATGACACTGTCTTGGATAACAAGCGTAGCAGCAGGGTCTGCTGTCTCTGCGGTGATTGTTGGCAATGTTGCGCCATAAGGCAGTAGAACAGTATAGGTGTATTCTTCAGCGAAGAAATTCGCTATCGCCACGCTGTCCACGAAGATGTTCTTCAGGAACGCATCTGTTGATTTGGCGATGGTGAAGACGATGGTGTATATGTTCGTATGAACGCCGTCTTCTGCCGTAACAAGAATAGTTACTGTCTTGTCTTTTGGGTCCATCGTCGCTGTACTATGCTTGTCTGTCAGCATGTAATCGATGAGCGGCAGTTCGGTTGTGCCGTACGGAAGTTCAATCGCATAGTCGTATTTGTCAGAACCGAAGTTCGTCAGCGCACCGTCTCCTACAAAGAGCTCAGAGAGCGTACAAATCGTCGACGGCATCACATTTACATGCACGGTGTAAGTCTGCTTGTTGATACCATTTTCGGCTGTTACTATAAAAGTCACTACGGCAGACGAACCTGTGCGAACGGTATTCATCTCTACCGAAGCGCCGGCGCATACAATGGAGGACAACTGAGGAATAACGGAACCGGCCGGCAACTCTATCGTATAGTCATATTTGGTTGATTGGAAACCGGTTAACATCTCATCGTCTGCGTTGATGGCAGTGAGGTACGCATCGGAAGCTAATTCGTGTATCTTGACAAGCACGGAGTAGCGTTTCTGCGTCTTGCCGTCAGCCGCCGTTACCAGTACGAAGACTGCTGTGTGCGCATTATCTATAGGTACATATGCGTATTGCACGTCCGCGCCCGCGTCTTGAGGCGTTGCATAGATCGTGTCCAGAGATGGAACGGGAACCACATAGTCGTAAGTCTCTTCGTAGAAGTCCGGAACGCTCTGCCCGTTCGTGCTCATAGAAGCCAGGAATGCGTTGCGCGAAGCGTGACGGTCGATGACATAAGTCGTGTCATTTGTAGAACCGAACACATGCAGGAAATAGCAGGTGTCGGTAGCCAGCATGGCTACGCTGTCCAGCGGATATTCCAGAGCATAGTTCAGTGCCGGCTCTGTTTCTATATTTATCAAACGTGCAGTGGAGACACCCTTAATCGGATTCTCTGCCTCGATCTTCGTCACTTTAGCGGTACCATCTCCGGCAGCTGCTGTCCACGCGGCGTAATAGACCTTTTCATCTCCGTTCTCGGCTTTGACAGTAATGACATAAGCAGTGTCGTTGGTCGTTACTGTCACCGTCTGGTAATGCGAACCTTTCTTAACGGTCAAATCGCGTCCATTCAACTCATACACGCAATTCGTGTTCTTCGACTTGGGACGGGTGACGGTCAGCGTATAATCGGTGCTTGAGAGGTCCTCGGCGTAGTTCTTTATCGTAGCCGTCCGAACGCCGTTCGTCTCCTTAGACCAATTGACAATAGGCATCTGGTCTGCTACGGCATGCTCAAAGGCCAGTTGCGGCGTGCCGTAATAATCGGCATCGATAGTTGCGGTGAACGCCTTGCCACTCTGCGTAGCACTGCCTCCGTTCACTTTCAAACTTTTCAGTTCCGAATTATAATTCAAACGCAAGTTGTCCACGATCATCTTGGAAGTACTTCGGCTAACACCGAAGTTCGTGTAATAATCCGACAGATTATCGGATGGAGCAGCACTGATTAAGATATCCAATGTGGCCGGAATATGACCGGCAGAATAGGTGATGTCCTGTGTGAGCGTATACCATTGATTCTTCGATAGTGAACTGAAGTCCTGCTGGTAATTGACTAACTTCTCACCGTTAGCCGTATAGATGAAACGCCAAGCATTCGCATTATTCTTACTTTCTTGGTAATAATAATCCAATTGAATCTGATCCGGGGTGTTGCGGAATGAGATAGGAGAGCCAAAAGCCATCGTTGAACTGTATGAAACGCCGAATCCTATTCCCATGTACCAACGGCCGACCGTCACTGTAGGCTGCGACAGAGATACGAAGCCCGGCATCGCATCTGCAGATGTGGTGAGGTACGTGGTCTCTAACTGCAAAGCATACGAACCTTGTTTGCAAGTGGTTGTACGATCGGTATTTCCAGACGGATAATATGAGTTCGGGCTGGCAGGATCTACCGTTAATGCGTTAATTGGAGCATACCATCCCTTTGGGCAATAGGTCTTCTCCGAAGTAATGGCTTCATTCGTCACTTGATTGAAGTTATCAAATGTCAAATCGAATGTCACATCATTCGGATAATAGAACGTTACAACATATTTATGCGAATACTCGCCGGACTCCACATAAATGGTATCCGACTTTTCGTTCATATCATCATCTGCTTCTGCACCGGTTTGAGCCGTATAAGTAACAACCGGCGCATCTGCAGCCACAGAAACCACGTAGTTGTATATATCAGGTTGGAACTGTTCGATTGAAACGCCGTTTACTTTGATATCTAACAACATAGCTGGATCATATGCATACATGTTCGGTGTCAAAGTATATACTTTGTCTTCCTCAGCCGGATTCAGTGATTTCACAGTAATAGTTGTCAGTCCGTAGACTCCGCCGTTGATTACCTGTACTTCCTGTTCGGGATAGTTCTTCACGATTGACACGATATCGACACTTGTCGTTCCGAACGGGAGATCTACAATGAAGTTAGGTGCCTGACTCATATCCAGTGCCCCTATCCCGTCCAATACGATAGATACCAACTCATTCGCCTTATCAGGAAAATCAATTTGATACGAGAACGAATATGTAGCTTGTGTGCCATCCTCGGCAGTAACAACGATGGTAGACGGGGTGCCTAACGGCGCTTCCGTAATCGTCAGTGCCTGTCCCGGCTCTGCACGTTCTACGGTCAAAGACGGAGACACCGTGGTACCGTACGGTAGCAGGAGATTCTTGTACTCCTTCTTGGCGGGATCGAATTCGAAATTCACACCTTCTATCTCTACCGAAGCCAGCGCCGTGTTGCTCGATTTGGGCGAATTGAACAGGATGGTGTAAACCTGCTTTGTTTTTTTGTCTGCAGCCAGCACGGTGATGGTAGTCGGGGCATTTACTGCGCCTTGCTCTATAGTGATGGTCTGACCTTTGGTCGCCGCTACCGGCATTAACGCCGGAACTTGGAAGGTATGTAGCGGAAGAGCGTAGTCGTATTTGTATTTGTCTGCTTCGAATGCCTCGTATTTCTTGCCGTCTATATAAAGTTCCTTCAGTTGCGCATTGTTCGAAGCAGGGAAAGCGTCTTCTGGGAAAGCGGGCAGCGTCACTTCGTCCGGAGAGTTCAGACGGATAGTGTATGTGTTCGGCGTACCGCCTTCCGGCGTAACGACGATACGTACCACGCCGTAGGTAGAGGGTGTGGCAATGGAAATGGACTGTCCGAGGTCTTCTTTGACTGTCACTTTCGGCATCGTAGCTTCTGTCCATACAAGCGAATAATCCAGTATCTCCGAATCAAAACCGGGCAACTCTTTGCCGTTCAGATAAATCATCTGCAGGAAGGCGTTCTCGTATTTCTCTATCTCAAACGTCAGCTTATACACACGTGTGGAACCGTCTCCGGCAGTCACCGTAAGACGCGCAGTCATCTGCGACTGATTGCTGAAAAGTGACACTTTCTGATAGGAGTCGCCGGTGGTGTAGGTGATAACCGGCAGTGAAGTAGAACCGGCCGGCAAGGTGATGAGATACTCCAGTGTCTCGGGATCGAAACCTTCCAACGCTTTGCCGTCCAAAGCGATAGCAGCAAGAGCATTATTCGTCGATTTCTCCGTCTGGAAAATAAGACGGTAGGTCGTCTTTGCACCGCTGGCAGCCGTTACTTCAATCGTAGTTATACCGTCCACACCGCCTTCTGTCAGTTTTACTGTCTGATACTGGTCGCCCTGCGTCCAGCTGATCTTCGGCAGTGCCGTGGCACCCATCGGCAGAGAAATGGTATAATTGGTCTTCTCCGGCTCAAAGCCCGTCAATGCGGTGCCGTCCAAAGCGATGCCCGCTAAATAGGAGTATGACGAAGCCTCTATCTTGTATGTTATCTTATAAGTCTTGGTAGCTGTACCGCCGGTGATTGACACTTGAATCTGGGCACCGCCGTCCAGCGTGTTATTCAGAAGTTTGATGGTCTGCAGACCGCTGGCATATGCCGACTCCCAGGTCAAGGCAGGAGCAGTGGTCGTGCCCAAAGGCAGGGATACTACGTAGTTCGACTTGGTCGGCGTATAACCCGGAAGAAGGTTGCCGTCTGCATAAATGGCTTTCAGTGTGGCATCATTCAGTGCCGCTACGGAGAAAGCAATGTAATAGGTCATGGTCGTTGAACCGTCACCGGCTGTCACAAGGATAGTAGCCTTGCCGGAAGTGGAAGAAGCCTGCGTGATTTGTATTTTTGCCGTTCCGTCCTGCGCCGTGGCTTCTACGCTCGGTACTTCCGTTGTTCCGAACGGCAGCGATACGTTGTAACTTGTCAGATAGGCGTTGAAACCGCTTACGCTCTCGCCGTTTACCTTGATATCCGACAGACGTGCGTTATTGCTTGCCTGAGAAACGAACTTGATTGTATAGGTGGTCGTGGACTTGCCGTCTTCGGACGTAACAGTGATAGTGGTCGGATCACCATCAACAGCGCCTTTTTTGATGACACACTCTTTGTTATTCAGACGACGTCCCGGGAAATTAGCCTTGCCGCCACGGTTGTTGGTCAACGAACCCGCGCCGCGTACAGCGTATACCTCCGGCATCTCCGTCGCACCTTGACCTAACGAATAGGTCTGCACCTCGGTACTGTTCGGATTGAAGCCTTTCCACTCCTTATTATTTACATAGAGTTTCTGAACCTTGCTCGTATAAACCAATGTTATATCATCTACGTCCAGCGAACTACCCGCATACTGCCCGCTGTTCGCGCGGAAATTGGGATAGTTGCCCGCCGATAGAATCACATTGCATTTCTCCGGCGCATCATCGTTGAAATAATAAATAGGTATAGCTATACGCGTCCAGTTGGCATATTCTTTCTTTTCATAGTACCAGCCTTCGGCTATCTGTTTGCCCGGTACCTTGGTGGCGCACTCATTGCCGTTCAGGGCGATACGGATATCCGACTCCTCATCCACACAGTAAGTCGGGGCTGCGGAGGTCAGATTGGTACAACTTAGGTTCTTTGCTTTGTATGACTCACCTTGTGACGTACCGCTCCACGCGTAATAGAGCAGGTTGAAGTTCTCGTCCTTAATGTGGTTACCGGCAGCCTGATCTACACTGCTGTCATAGTAACGCTTGATCCATACTACCATTGAGTCGGGACGGTATGTCCATTTGATACCGCCGTACGTACCTGCTGTCGCGTCCTCTATAGACGTAAGATCGGATATGTATGCCCAGGGCACACCTAACGCCACATATCCGGGCGAAGTGGCGCCGATAGAACCGAAACCGACAAACTGGTCTTGAATCTTAAGCGCCGAGCCGCTACGACCTGTTGTCTTGTGAGCGAAGTTTTTGTTCACGCCCATCTGGGATACATTGGAGAAATTCCAATACTTGGGCTGAGGATTATTTGCAAATTGCTCTCCGTCCCAATTTTCAAATCCCGGGTCCGGTAATTGTTGTGAAAAAATCGTTCCTGTCATCAACGACAGAAAAAAGACGATTGAAATGCGATAAAATTTACTCATATTAAGATTTCTATTAAATTCTTTATTGTTTTTGGCTCAAAAAAGGGCCAAATTTTATCGAGTGCAAAATTACTGCTTTTTTGTCAACCCCACAATACCTAATCTTATTAAAAAGTATTCTATTTTTATTTCGGGGCATCTTTTCGTTTAACCTACCTTTATCCTATTGTGAACGTATGTTTATCCTATGTTTATCCTATGTTTGTCCTTATCCCGATATAATTTTTTGATAATAAGTGACTTTCGTAACCCGAAAAATGCAAAAAAATTTGGTCATGTCAAAAAAATGTAGTAATTTTGCGCCCGATTTTGCGCTTTGCAAATACAGTTAACTGTTATTAATAACAAAAAACGTTTTTTATTATGAAGAAAATTTTTGGTATCTTGGCCGCTGCAGTGATTGCATTTGGTTTCGCATCCTGCAAAGGTGGCCAGAACGAGCCTGAGAAGGCTAAATTCACAATCGAGGTAAGCGACGTTACCGCTACGACGGCTAAGGTCAAAGTAACCCCGTCTGACGAAAAAGTGTACTATTATTTTGACATCCTCTCTCCGGAGTATATTAAGTCCGGTTATAATGTGGATTCATTTGCATTGTACCTGAAAGAAGGAATTGAGGAAGAAGGTGAGAAATTCCCTGCTTACCTCAGCCAAAAAGCAGACGAGTACACTTTCTCTGGTTTGATGCCGGAGACGGAGTACACGATCGTAGCTTTCCAATTGGATTCGAACTATGCAGCAGTAGGAGACTGGACCGCAAAGAACTTCCAGACTACGAAATTGGAGATTATCGGTACGAAAGAAGTTAAAGGTGAAGGTGAATTGATGGACCTTACCGGATACATGGGACTGTTTGCTGTTTACGCAGACGTGGATACCAAGGGCGCTTACCTGGCCTTCACTTTTGAAGCAGAAAGCATTGATGGTACCTTCACTGAGGCTGATTTTGATGAGTATTACGGCGCATGGCTGGTTGCTGACGAGGATGCAGGTTTGTACTATCCTATCATCAGTGCACAGCTGAAGGGCGCTTCTAATGCCGCAGGTACCGAGTACGCATTTACCGGTGAAGCAATTTGTGGTGACGGTTACAAGTATAACATCAACGTAACTTGCCCCATTGAGGACGAAATGTCTTATGCTCCCGCACGCAAAATCAAGGGCGCAAAAAGACTCCGCCGTTAAGAAGATTAATTTTCCTAAAAGTTAACGACGATTGTTGATAACTTTTTATTTTTGGAAAACTTTTTGACTTTTTTAAAAATGCAAATGACTGAAAATAAGTCGTTTGCATTTTTGTTTTGGAAAACTTTGCACGATTGTTAATAACTTTTTTTGCCAAAAAATTTGCACAATTGAAAAAAAAGCAGTACCTTTGCACTCGATTTCGCGCCAAAAATTAACAATACTATATATATGGAAACTTATATCATAAAAAGAGACGGTAAAAAAGAGTTATTTACCATTGACAAAATTAAAAATGCCATTTCTAAGGCATTCTTGGCTGTAGGTGCATTTGCGACGGAGGAGACCTTGACAAACATCCTCTCGCATTTGCGAGTTAGTAATGAGACGACCGTAGAGGATATCCAGAACCAGGTGGAAGTCGCGCTCATGGCAGAGGGGTATTATCAGGTGGCGAAAGCATACATGCTTTATCGTCATCAGCACACGGAGGATCGTGACACCCAGCGTCGTTTGGACTTTATGATGAACTACGTGCAGGCTTCTAATGCGGCTGAGGGTAGCAAGTTCGACGCGAACGCAAACGTGGAGCATAAAAACATCGCCACACTCATCGGTGAGCTGCCGAAGCAAGGTTTCATCCGTCTGAACCGCCGTTTGCTTACAGAGCGCATCAAAGAAATGTTTGGCAAAGAGCTGAGCGATCGCTACATGAGCCTGCTCAACCAGCACTTCATCTATAAGAACGATGAGACGAACCTCGCTAACTATTGCGCGTCTATCACCATGTACCCGTGGCTTATCGGTGGTACGAAGTCTATCGGCGGTAACGCAACGCCTCCTCACAACCTCAAATCGTTCTGCGGCGGATTCATCAACATGGTCTTCATGGTGTCGTCTATGCTCTCAGGCGCGTGCGCTACGCCCGAGTTCCTTATGTATATGAACTATTTTATCGAGCAGGAGTATGGCGATGATTACTACAAGCGCGCTGACGAGATCGTGGACTTGAGCAAGAAACGTCGTACGATCGACAAGGTTATCACCGATTGCTTCCAGCAAGTTGTGTATAGCCTCAACCAACCTTCAGGTGCTCGTAATTTCCAGTCCGTTTTCTGGAACATCAGTTACTACGACCGCTATTACTTCAAGAGCTTGTTTGAGAACTTCCGTTTCCCGAACGGCGAAGCACCCCATTGGGAGAGCTTGGATTGGTTACAGCGTCGTTTCATGAATTGGTTCAACGAAGAGCGTCTGCGTTGTGTCCTGACCTTCCCGGTTGAGACGATGGCTTTGCTTGCTGAGAACGGCGACATCAAAGATAAGGAATATGGTGACTTTACGGCAGAGATGTACGCAAAAGGTCACTCGTTCTTCACCTACGTTTCCGACAACGCCGACAGCCTCTCCAGCTGCTGTCGTCTGCGCAATGAGATCACCGACAACGGCTTCAGCTACACGCTGGGTGCGGGCGGTGTGTCAACCGGTTCGAAATCCGTTTTGACCATCAACCTCAACCGCGCTATCCAGTACGCAGTACGTAATAACATTCCGTATCAGGCCTATATCGAGGACGTTGTGGACCTTATGCACAAGGTACAACTCGCTTACAATGAGAACCTCAAGACTCTTCAGGAGCGCGGCATGTTGCCTCTCTTTGATGCCGGTTATATCAATATTGGCCGTCAGTATCTCACCATCGGTGTGAACGGATTGGTAGAGGCTGCTGAGTTCCTCGGTATCGAAATCAAGGACAGCCCTGAGTACGCTCATTTTGTACAGGAGGTACTTGGTATCATTGAGAAGAAGAACAAAGAGTACCGCACGAAGAACGTTATGTTCAACTGCGAAATGATTCCGGCTGAGAACGTGGGTGTAAAGCATGCTAAATGGGATAGGGAAGACGGTTATGTAGTTCCGCGTGATTGTTACAACAGCTATTTCTACATCGTAGAAGATACGAATATTAATGTCCTTGACCGCTTCCGTCTGCACGGACGTCAGTATATCGAGCATTTGACCGGTGGTTCGGCTCTCCACTGTAATCTGGAGGAGCACTTGAGCCAGGAGCAGTACCGTCAACTTTTACGCGTTGCTGCTATCGAGGGATGTAACTACTTCACATTCAATATTCCGAATACTGTTTGCAATGACTGTGGTCATATTGACAAGCGTTATCTGAAAGAGTGTCCTCATTGCCACTCGAAGAATGTGGACTACCTCACACGTGTCATTGGTTACATGAAACGTGTGTCCAATTTTTCGGAGGCTCGTCAGAAAGAGGCCGCTAAGCGTTACTATGCTGAGGCCAGTAAAGCACCGAAATGCGTGTGTGAATGAAAGTAGCGTCATTTGACATCGTTTTTCAAGAGATTCCGGGCGAGGTAACACTCGCCCTTAATCTCTCTAACTGCCCTTGTCACTGCCCGGGCTGTCACAGCCCGCATCTGGCGGAAGACATCGGAGAACCTTTGACCGCGGAACTCTTGGACGGCCTCATCGCTCGTTACAAAGGTCTTATCACCTGTGTAGCTTTCATGGGCGGCGACGCCGATCCCGCCGAAGTTGCCCGCTTGGCAGAATGGATCAAAAATCACCAATCACCAATGACAAATGACCAATCCGTGCTCCGCACGGCCTGGTACTCCGGCCGACAGCAAGCTCCTGAATGTCTTACAGCGCAGCGGTCTGTCAGTGAAACGGTCTGTCAGTGTAACGGTCTGTCAGGCGCAGCCGGTCTTCCTTTCGACTACGTCAAACTCGGCCCGTATATTGAGTCACTTGGCGGCCTCAAATCGCCCACTACGAACCAACGCCTCTACAAGCGAGTGGGGGAGAGTTGGGTAGACATCACCTCCTCCTTCTGGAAAAAGGAACTGTAACAATAAACCCCGCGAAATCAATCGCGGGGTTTATCGTTTAATAGAGTATCACTTTATGACTCTCTACCTCTTCGCCTTGGTGAGTGCGGATGAAGTAGATGCCGTTGATAGCCGGCAGGGTGACAGGTGTCTTACCCTCTTCAAACTTACCGCTGCCAATCATCAGACCGGTAGAAGAGAAGATTTCGTACTCTCCCTTTCTCGGAGCCTCTATCGTGATTACCGGCATTTGTTTCTGAGTTTGTGTCGGATATACGATAACAGGCGTGTCATGGGTCGGTGCGGAAGGTGACTGAATGACGAGCGGGCAGGTAGGAATAGCGAGAGTCTCGCCCTTACGGGTTGCCATCATCACTACTTGGTCTCCTGCATACAGGTCATTGCTCTGCAGATAATTCGTACCGCCACTGGTCGTCAGGACGCCGTTCACATACCATTCAATCTGTGAGAACTCAAAGCCGCCGTTGTAATCGGACTTCAGCGGAATGACGATATCGTTCCAGTTCTGCTCAATGATCCAACTCGGGTACTTGACGAGCAGTGTGAGACTGTCGGAACGACTGATGCCGCAGACACCGTTGTCCAGTACAATTCGCATCGTATAGTAATCAGGCCGTACATAATACGGATGACCTTGATATGCGATACTTGCGAACTTAGGCAAGTTGACATGAGCAATCATATCCGAACCGAAAGGCACATTGATATTATCCTCAAATCCTTCGCGTTTAGCCAACTGATCGAAGTAAACACTATAGTGCGTAGGCTTTTGACCGGTGTAGTTAATGTAGATGTCGAAGTTCTCCGCATCGGCGCAAATCTCACCGGTACGTGCGGAAGTGATAGTGGTCGGGTAAGCCACAATCAGCCGCAGAGTATAGATAGAGGAGAATCGTGCGTCTGCGTACCAGACAGTATCAGCATAGTAGCCGTCGACACTATATACCTTATCTCGCCATGTGTACGACTGACCGGTGCAAATGGTTTCAACGAGCGTATCGCGTATGGTCGGTACTACTTGCAGATCGAGTATGTATGTACTGTCACAATCTTTCATAGTAGCCCATGTGCGCTCATAAACGCCGGTCTCCGTGTATGTCTTACCCAGCCATGTGTAAGGTATATAATCCGGAGTCGTTGCGTAAGTATAGAAGTGGTACGACGGGTTGACGGTCAGGTCAAGGTGCAGCAAGCTGTCACATCCGTCTTCAGTCTTAAGCGCAAAGTCATAATATCCGGCGCGAGTAATAGCGCGGTCGCCTATAAAGACTGTATCTCCGTCACAAATCGTCCGGTACTCTGTCGGGAAGTCATACGCAGCAGCGTTATAAACCTCAACGCGATATAGACTGTCCATCTCACCGGTCGCTTTGCTGCGACGCTCGAAGGTGTACAGACCGGCTTCTGTGATGAGCTGGCCGTCGATCTTCAATTCTGCACCCGGGCAGAGTGGGATAGGCGTCCATTCCGAATATCGCTTGGTGACTATGATAGCCAGACGTAAGACGCTGTCGCAGCCGTATTGATTCCTCAGCGTGTCGGTGTAAATCTTCTTACCTACACTCGGCAGGTCATCGTACAGACGGCCTCCGTATATATAACCGCTCTCCGCTTGTACATCCGTGATAACGACGCGTTTCTCTGAAATGGAAACAGGATTAACGGTCAGATGCAGGTGAACAATACTGTCTTTGTATCTCGATGTGTAGGTGTAATCACCTGACCTCGTGAGCGTCCT